>Ga0187851_10000338_pt1 | contig 48783 bp, 34 predicted proteins | sample June2016WEW_6_10_FD_132997 | JGI IMG/M metagenome (GOLD analysis project Ga0187851, IMG submission 132997) | Peatland microbial communities from SPRUCE experiment site at the Marcell Experimental Forest, Minnesota, USA - June2016WEW_6_10 | ecosystem: Environmental > Terrestrial > Soil >...
GAGCGAGATTTGCCATGCAGAATCCGTATAAGCCCGACCTCATGGAAGTGATCGGTGTGCGGCAGCACACGGTGGACGTGAAGTCCGTGCGGCTACGTTTCCAGGACGCGGAGCGGGCCAAAGGGTTCGATTTCCGCGTGGGCCAGTTCGGCATCTTTTCGGCCTTCGGCTGGGGCGAATCGACGTTCAACATCTGTTCCAGTTCGACCTGGCACGACCACATCGAATTCTGTTTCCGCAAGGTCGGGCGGGTGACCGATGCTCTGTGGGAGGCCGGTGAGGGCGACACGCTGGGGTTTCGCGGACCCTATGGTAATGGCTATCCGATGGAGCATTGGCGTGGCAAGAACCTGATTTTTCTGGGCGGCGGAATCGCCATGCCGCCGATCCGCTGTGCCATCTGGTACGCGCTGGAAAACCGCGCCGACTACGGCGATATCACGATCGTGTACGGAGCGCGAACCGTGGGCGACTTGGTGTACGCGGACGAACTCGACCAGTGGGCCGGCCACCCGAAGGTGCGCGTGATCCGATGTGTCGATCCAGGTGGCGAGACGCCCGACTGGAAGGGCGAAATCGGCTTCGTGCCGACGGTCTTCGAGCGCGCCCATGTGGCGGCAGGCAACGCGGTGGCGCTGGTGATCGGCCCGCCGATCATGATCAAGAACACGATCCCGGTGCTGGAACGTTTGGGCGCGAAAATGTCGGACGTGTATACCAGCCTGGAGAATCGAATGAAGTGCGGCATCGGCAAGTGCGGGCGGTGTAACGCCGGGCCGGTCTACGTGTGCAAAGAAGGGCCGGTGTTCACGTTCGAGAACCTGCGCGACATGCCGATGGATTACTGAGCCGGAATCCACGGCCGCTGCCGGGCGCGCCTACTTGGATTCCTCCTGGTAGTCGCCTTCCGTGTTGACCTCCCACAGAGCGCTCTTGTCGAGTTCTCCGGCGATGATTTGATCCACGGCCAGCATCGCGGTCAGCATGGAGTGGTCCTGATTGTTGTAACGGTGCATGCCGTTGCGGCCGATCAGAAACAGGTTTTCGTAGCGGTCCACGTAGGTGCGAATCTCGGCGAATCGATCGTAGGTGCCGAAATAGGCGGGGTAGGTTTTCTCCATTCGCAGGACCTTCGAGTCGTGCACTTCGCGCGCGTCGATGATTCCGATGCGGCTGAGTTCCTCGCTGGCTAGCGCGACCACGCCCTCATCGGAGAGGCTCCAGATCGCGTCGGTCTGGTTGCAGAAGTACTCCAGCCCGAGCCACACGCGGGTTGGGTCGGCGACCATATAAGGACTCCAGTTATTGAAAACCTGGAGCCGGCCGAGGAGCACATCAGGTTCTTGGATGTAGATCCAGTTGTCGCTGAGCAGGGCGTTGCCGTGGGGCGTGTCGTCCTGAATCTTCAGCGAATCGACAAGCAGGCCGACGGTGATCATGTCGCGGTAAACAAGGCCGTCCGACAGCGCCAGGATCTCGCCCGGAGGGGCGGCATCGAAGGATCGCATGAGCTCCTGGATCGGCGCCGTCGAGAAGAAGAAATCTCCGGCAAAGCTCCCGATTGCACCCGTAGCGGAGTTCGCGGCTTCCACGGCGCAGACCCGCCAGCCGTCGGTGATGACGCGGTTCACCGTGCAGCCGGTGTGAATCTCGCCGCCCATCTCGGTCACCTGCCGGGCCACTTCCTCCCACATCTGTCCGGGGCCGAACTTGGGGTACAGGAACTGCTCGATCAGCGAAGTCTGAGTGTCTTTCTGTGCCACGTTGCGGCGGCTGCTTCCGAAGGCCTTCCGCAAGGCGTGGAGCAATGTCGCCCAGAGCGACAGTCCCTTGATGCGCTGAGCGCCCCACTCGGCGCTGATCTCGCTACACGGGACGCCCCAGACTTTTTCTGTGTAGGCCTTGAAGAAGGTGGAGTAGAGTTCCCTGCCGAATCGATTGATGAAGAAGTGCTCCAGAGTCCGCTCCTCCCGCAGGGGCAGCAACGCGCTGTGCAGATAGCCCATTCCGATCTTGATGGTGCGCCACAAACCCAATTTGCGGAGTGTGGCCAGGCTGAGCGTGACCGGGTAGTCGAAGAAACGGCGGAGGTAGTAGATGCGGGACTTGCGCGGCCGCAGCAACATCACGCGGTCTTCGACGGCGGGGTCGGGGCCGTAGGAGGAAGCGATCAACCGTCGCGCGCCATGATAGTCGATGGAGGTCGAGCCGTTCTCGACAGCCTGCAGCGGGAGGATTCGCAGCCACCACTCCATGACGCGATCGGACTTTGAAAAGAAGCGATGCCCGCCAATGTCGATCCGATTGCCGTTGTGATTCACGGTGCGGGAGATGCCGCCCATGTACTCGCTCTTTTCGAGGACGACGGGCTTGATCGAAGTCCGGGTGAGCAATTCGTAGGCGGCCGTCAATCCGGCTGGACCTGCTCCGATTATGATTGCGCGCTCTTCACTCATTCACTTGGAGGGGCAACTTAATTATCATGCAATTTCCGGTCTCCCGCGGGCGCGCGATATTGATGGGCATTGCTGCCGCGACCGGCCGCGGCTCGCGGGAAGGTGAACCGCCGGATCGTCTATAATGGCCCTATTACGCTGTGGAACGGGGACCATGATTTGAGGCTAGGTATGGCGATGTGGCAGGGTGATTTCTTATTTCTCTTGCAGAATCTGGTTCTGAAAGACTTCCGGGTCCGCTACCGGAACATGTCACTGGGAGTTTTCTGGTCGCTTCTAAACCCTCTGATGATGATGGGCGTGCTCACATTTGTCTGGACCAGAATCGTCCCCAATCCGACCATCCGACACTTCCCTGTTTTCGTTCTGTGTGGCCTGGTGCCCTACAGTTTTTTTAACGTGGCCTGGGTCAGTGGGACTCTTTCGATCGTGGAGAACAGCGCGCTGGTGAAGCGTGTCCCCGTGCCGCGCGAGATTGTGCCGATCGCCGCCGTCCTTTCCAGCTGCCTGCACCTGGGCATTCAGATCCTCCTGCTGCTTCTGGCCGTCCTGGCCTTCGGACTCGGCGTGAACATCCAGTGGCTGTGGCTGCCGCTGGTGTGGGCGCTTGAGATAGTTTTTGTTTGCGGATTGGCCCTCTTGACGTCAGCCATCAATGTCTATATCCGCGACATGCGCTATGTAGTGGAATCCGTGATTATGGTCATGTTCTGGCTCGTGCCCATATTCTATGGTTTTGAGAATATTCCCCCAAAGTACGCCTATATTTATGAGCTGAATCCTGTTGCTGCTCTTATTCTTGCGTTGCGGTCTATTCTCCTGCACGCGGCCGCGCCCCACACAGCGACAGTTCTGAAGCTGGCGGTGGTCTCTGCCATGGTGTTCGCGATAGGCTGGGTGGCTTTCAGGAGAATGAAAGACTCTTTTTACGAGCATATTTAGCGCCATGGCGGCTGTGATATTCAGAGACGTATCGAAGCGCTTTACGCGGCATGCGGGCCGGCAGTTGCTGCGCCACCGCTTGGCGCGGTTGTTCCGCCGTTCGGCCCCGGTGGAGCATTTTTACGCGTTGCGGGACGTTTCCTTCGAGTTGCAACCGGGCGAAAGCCTGGCCATCGTGGGACCCAATGGGGCGGGCAAGAGCACTCTGCTCAACCTGGCGACCAGCCTGTGCCGGCCTGACGCCGGATCGGTTGAGATTGAAGGCCGGGTCGCGGCGCTGCTCGAGTTGGGATCGGGCTTTCATCCCGATCTGACCGGAGCCGAAAACGTCCGCATCAATGGCGCCTTGCTGGGTTTGAACCGACGCCAGGTCAACGCGCGTTTCGATCAGATCGTGGACTTCTCCGGGGTGCGCGATGCGATCAACGAGCCGCTGCGCACCTACTCTTCGGGCATGGTGGTGCGTCTGGCGTTTTCCGTGGCGGTGAACTCCGATCCGAACATACTGATCGTGGATGAGGTGTTGGGCGTCGGCGACCAGGATTTCTTTGCCCAGTGCGTGGCCAAGATTCTCGAGTTCCGGCGTGCCGGGAAGACGATGTTGTGTGTGTCCCATTCGATCGAGACGCTCGAGATGCTGTGTGATCGAGGGCTGTGGCTGGACCACGGGCGGGTGCAGCGCTTCGGATCGGCGACTGAGGTGCTGCGCGCCTATCAGCAGTCCGCCGTCGCGCTGCCTCAGACCGAGGCTGGGCCGGCCATCACGCCGCGGTCGTTTCCTCGCCGCTAGCCTCCTTATTCCAGACATCGTTTTTGCCTGTGAAAGCCTGCTCAACGCCGCCCGCGCCCTGGTGCGGGGTGGTTTTGTCATGATCGTGCCAGGAGCGCCTCAGCCGCCGCTACTCAGTTGCGCGGCGCTAGGAGGCGGCGCAGCGCGGAGCGAACGAGGAGGCCCGGGAGCGCCCAGGCGCTCTCCAATTCGAACGCGTACTGCAGGTGGCGCACAAAGCCCCCCGCGTTCCAAAGCGCGGATGCGCCTCCCAGCGAGCGGCGCCAGCGGGCATAAAAACTCAGCAGGTCCTGCCACGCGTTGCGCGGGGCGAAAGGTGCCGACTCGCGGGCGAACTCCGCATCCACCGCCGCGCTCACCGGGGCGCTCAGCAGCCGGTTCAGCACGTCCGCCGGCACCGGCGCGTCGAGTTCTCTGCGCAGGAACGCTAGGGCGCGTTGCACGTAGGGCGCGACTTCCAGGCGGCAGGCGGTTTCGACCAGGCGCTGCCAATCGATCGCGGCCGACCCGCCGAGCAGCACAACCGCGTCCGCGGCCCAGCGCACCGGGGGCACCGGGCTCCACACGATGCCGTGCGCGCAGGCCTGCAGCAGGTGCTCTGTGGCGTGGCAGGTCTGCAGGGGCAAGCCGAGAAACTCCAGCGGCCCGGCATAGCGCCAGAACGTCTCATCGGCGGCATCGTGGCAGCACAGGTTGAGCGCGTGCCAATGCAGGTCGACGCGTCCGCCTCCGGGCGCTTCGAAATCCTCGGCGTGAGTAAATTGGAAATAGCTTTCCGGCAGAGAATTCGGCCGCCAGCCCGTCGGGCGCCAGAGCGCCGCTTCAAGTTGCTGGAAAATCGCCCGGCCGCGCGAGCGGGGAACGAGGATGTCGATGTCGCGCATCGGCCGGCAGCCGGCGTCGGGATAAGTGCTCAGCGCGAGCGCGGCGCCTTTGCACAGCAGGACCGGGACGCCGGCCCCCTGGATTTGCTCCAACAGCGGCCGTGCCTGGTGGAACAGCAGTTGATTCTGCGACCAGGCGCTGCGGTGGATCCCGCGCAAGATGTTCCACTGCGGACCGGAGTAGCCCTGCCGGGAGAGATTGCGATACACCAGCGGAAGCAGACGGTAGCTGCCCTCGTCGGGACGGTCCAGGCCATTCTCGCGCTCCCATCGCTCCCAGGCCGCGGCTGCATTCTGGCCCTGGCCCAGCGCAGCCTGGAGCAGCAGGATCTGCGCCGGCTCCGGCAGACACCCCGCGGTGCGCTGCTCCGCGGCCGGGGCGGGCTGGCCGGGTGGATTCGCAACTCGCCGGGCGGACATCGCTCAGCTTTTTCCGGTCCCCGGAATTGCTTCCGCCCGGGCCTGCGCGCGGCGGTCAAGGGCGGCCTTTACGAGGCGCACGTAGTCCAGCCGCGAGTCGCGTTGCTGGATGCCCAGGTTCGTCTCGTGCAGGCGCCTCTGCAAGAGGACCTGCGGCAGCAGCACGCTCTTCAGTCCGAGGTCTGTCACCCGCATGTACCATTCGATGAACTCGCCCGCCTTCAGCGTGGTGTCGAACACGCCGGCGCGCTCGAATACCCCCCGCCGGGCCAGCATCGCTCCCGCCAAATGCCCAGCCATCGGCTCCGGCGAATAGCTCAGCTTGCGCTTGCTCTGTTCCGGAATCTCCGGGCTGACGAATTGCTGGACCATTCCGAACACCATCTCAGGTCGCGGCTCGTCCGCCAGGGCCGCCACCTGCCAGGCTAGTTTCTCGCGCACCCACAGGTCGTCGGCGTCCAGAAATGCGAGCAACTCCCCTCGCGCGGCCGCGATGCCGCGGTTCCTGGCTGCGCCGCTTCCCTGGTTTTCCTGCGAGAGCCAGTGCACGCGCCCGCCGTAGCGCTCCGCCACCCGAGGCGTTCCGTCGCTCGATCCGTCGTCCACGACGATGATCTCCCCTGCCGGGTAAGTCTGCGCCAGCACGCTGTCGATGGCATCCGGCAAGTAGCGTTCGGCGTTGTAGGCGGGAATAATGACGCTGATCAGCGCTTCCGGCATTCGTCTGTCACTCATTTCTGGCGCCTTCTCTGGAACACTCAGGAAAGCGCCCGGGCGCGAACCGGATCGATGCTCGGTTGGCCACCGCCATCCAACGCGGGCTGGTGGGCTGGCAGATTTCCTTGGCGCGGAAAGAAATCCGTGCCCCTGCCCGGCTCACAAACCGGCCCGGAGTTCTCCCCGGGCGGGATTGTCACGTGCCTGAAACAGCCTATTCAAGGATGTAGTTTAGCGCAGCTGCATATCGGCGAATCCGCGCCCGGCCCCGGTAGCGGGCTGCGCGCGCCTGCTACTGGCTCCGGTTGACCAGCACTACCACGCTGCGGCCCTGGACGAGATAGTTGCCGCCGGCCACCGGCTGCTCGGTGCCCGGATCGGCGATGTCCAAAGGCGGGGCGAGCGAAGTGTCGATGGCCCGACGCCAGTTACGGCCGGCGATGGAGGGCAGCTCGAAACTGATAGCGTCCCAATACATGTTGAGCATCCCGTGCAGGTCGTTCTCGCCGTCGAATCCCGCCAGCGTGAAGGCCAGACAGCGCGCGTTGGGGTCGTCCCAGCCGGGCTGGTTAAGCTCCGCGCCGTGCCACGCGACGTCCTTCAGACCGCGGTCATTGACGGCGCCCGAGAAGAACTCGCCGCGGCGCAGCGCGGCGTGTTGCTTGCGGAATTCGAGCATGCGTTTCCAGAAGCGCACTAGCGCCGCGTTCTGTGAGGGCAGCGCCCAGTCGAACCAACTGACATCGTTGTCCTGGCAGTAGGCGTTGTTGTTGCCCTGCTGTGTGCGGCGCGCCTCGTCGCCCGCAACAAACATCGGCACCCCGCGCGACAGCAGCAGGATCGCCGCGAAGTTGCGGATCTGCCGCTCCCGCAGCGCGTTCACCGCCGGGTCGCCAGCCTCTCCCTCGACGCCGCAATTCCAGCTCAAGTTGTCGTTGATGCCGTCCTGGTTGCTCTCGCCGTTGGCCTGGTTGTGCTTGTCGTTATAGGAGACCAGATCGTTCAGTGTGAAGCCGTCGTGGCAGGTCACGAAGTTGATGCTGTTGATCGGCAATTGTCCGCGGCTCTGGTACAGGTCGGCGCTGCCCGCAATGCGCGCGGCCACGGTCCCCACGACGCCCGGGTCGCCCTTGACGAACCGCCGGATGTCGTCGCGGTAGCGGCCGTTCCATTCCGCCCACCGGTCGCCCGGGAAGTGGCCGACTTGATACAGCCCGGCTGCGTCCCAGGCCTCCGCCATCACTTTTGTCTTGGCCAGTTGGTCATCCAGTTCGATCTGCCAGACCACCGGCGGATGCGTCGCCGGCAGGCCATCCTCGCCACGCGACAGAATCGAGCCTTCGTCGAAGCGGAAGCCATCCACGTGGGCCTCGACCACCCAGTACCGCAGGCAGTCCACGATCAGCTTCTGGGCCACCGGATGGTTGCAGTTGAACGTGTTGCCGCAGCCCGAGAAATCCATGTAATACTGCAGATCCCAGGGCACCAGGAGGTAGTAGCTCAGGTTGTCGATGCCCTTGAAGGAGAACGTCGGACCGAGCTGGTTGCCCTCGTCGGTGTGGTTGAACACCACGTCCAGGATCACCTCGATCCCCGCCCGGTGCAGTGCCTTCACCATGTCGCGAAACTCGTTTAGGTGGCTGCCCGACTCGGGGCTGATGCAATACGAGCATTGCGGCGCGAAGAATCCTATGGTGCTGTAGCCCCAGTAATTGGTGAGCGCCTTGCCGTTCAGCTCGCGCAGCGTGCCCTTCTCGTCGAAATCGAAGACCGGCAGCAGTTCGACCGCCGTCACTCCGAGGTCCCTGAGGTACGGGATCTTCTCTATGATGCCGGCGAATGTCCCCGGATGCTGCACGCCCGAACTGGCCGATCGCGTGAAGCCCCGCGCGTGCATCTCATAGATCACCGTCTCCGCCATCGGGCGGTTCAGTGGGAGGTCGCCTTCCCAATCGTAGCCCGTAGGATCCACGACCACCGAACGCATGGAGGTTCCGAGATTGTCGCCCGGCAGGCACGCCGGACCGCGCTGCCACAGCGTGTCGGTGTTGCCGCGCGCGTACAGGTCGACCAGCACCTTACCCTGGTCGAAGCGCTGTCCCGCGGCCGGATTGAACGGCCCTTCCACGCGAAAGGCATAGTGCGCCCCGGCCCCGAGACCGCGCACGAACACATGCCAGAAGTGGAAGCTCTTGTTCACGAACGGATCGAACTGGATCACTTGCGACGGCGCCGGCGCGTCGTGCCGGTCAAACAGCAGCAGTTCTACGCCGGTCGCGTTTCCGGAGAAGAGCGAGAAGTTGACGCCCTCAGGTCCGGGCGTGGCTCCCAGAGGATGCGGCGAGCCCGGTTCAACATTAGGGGCGGTCTGCACGGTGGTAGCAGCCATAATTTCTTTACATTAACAGGCGGTTGTGTCAGGCCGGTGAAGACCGATCACAAGCCGGCGCCTCGGCCTCGTCAGCCGGTCCGCCATCGCGGGAAACACAGAGTGGTACTGGATTGGGACGCGCCGCCGTGACCCCGGAAATGGCGGCGCGCCTATTGAAAGGAATGGTCGGGGCGAGTGGATTTGAACCACCGACCTCCTGGTCCCGAACCAACGACCCACGCAATATCAGTAACTTGGAGACGTTGCCAACGATTGCTCGCAATTGTGCCAAGTTGCTAGTTTTTAAAGACTTCGGCGGATTTGGGTACGGGGCGATAGCAACAGCAAACAACGCTTGTACACCAGGGGTGGGCACAAAATGGGCACAGTCGAGTCTCTCCGTTCCGCTGGCATGGGTTAAGCAAATATGGGGACTTGCGGCCAACATTGCGCCTACAAGACCTACAAAACCCTCCCCGCACGCGGCGGCGTTGAACGCGGTGCGCTTCGGGGTGCCGGGCGCCGGGTGGCGCCGGTGAGTCGCCACGCTCGCACAATTCCGCTGCCGACTGCACGAGGGAACAGGATGTCCGGCGGCATTGGAGAATCCCGCCCCGTTGCGCCGGCCCGCCAGGCTGGCAGGACTACTCGGTCCGCCTCCCCGGGGCGCGACGTGGCGAACTGTGCGCGAACGGCGACCTCTTTGTGCCTCGTTGGTCCCGCCGCGCACCCAGCGGGTAACTACCGATATGACGGAATAACACCCACGGCGAGTTTTCGGTGGAGAAATCAAACCATACACAGGCCGTCAGCGACAGTTCGATTCCAACCCGTGGAGCCACTACTCTTCTCCCCCAACTCAAAACGGCTATTCAGTTGACAGCAGCGCCCCGCGTCTCCCGCGTCCGTATCCGCACCATTCCGTAGGTTTGCCGCGCCGCGCGTTCTCTCCGGTTGGAAGAGAGGCATCGTGGGAGTGCGCGGCCAACCCCCAGGGTTGCGGCCGAACCCCAAGTTCCCACTTGCGAATTCTCCGGTTTCTCCGGTTGACAGTCAGCGCTTGTTGACAGCGGGGTTGGGCGCGGGGTGCCGCGCTGCAGCCTCGCCCTCAGCCTGAATAGACCATGAGCGCCATCCACATGAGGGATTCCAGTCTTCCCATAGCGAGAGCTAAATTGGCCGAGGCACTGGGAGACGAACTGGATTGGTACCAGAACCTTCGCCCGATGCGAGTGACTCAATCCACGTCTTCATCAGTGCGCCGAAACAGCGGACCTTTCCGTAGTGCCCAATCTGGATCTCTTCGAAATCTCTTTCGCTAAGAGGGCATCCATGGATCAGAATGTACTCCCTGAGCTTCGGGCCAATCGAGAAATCGAGCCGTGCGGCGGTCACAAGGGCACGAACGACGGACAAGTCAGGGAAACGATTCTCGGCCAAATTGATCTCAAGAGTACGGGCGGATAGGGCGTCAAAAAACTGTTGCTCACAAATGCGCCTCGCTCTCCCCGGCTTCGCCCATACCTCAACTGCTGCGGCTTCGAAGTTCAAGAAAGTTGTGGGGGCATTCTACGCTCGCACCCCAGGACAGCCATTGCGACTGAATGAAATGGCGGAGCTATGCCCTACGCGCCAACTCACGCCGGTGCCGTAGATTCCCCAATTATGCTGCGCCTCTAACTCTTGACAGATGGGCAAGCCACAGAATCAACTCCAACGCCAGCGCGAGTTGCGTGCGATGTTTCGCGAGCGCGGCCGTGATACTCAGCTTCGGCCGGTCTTCGCCCACCCGCCAATCGGAGTATCCTGAGTCTGAAAATCTCAATTCGTCCCCACGGAAGGATTCGCCCATGAAGCGAAGAACGTTTCTGAAGTCACTCGCGGCTGCGCCCTCCGCCTGTGTGGCCCTTCCACGGCTCGCTGAAGCCGCACTGCCGAGAACCAGAATCACGCGGGTCCGCATTTACAGACCGCCCGATCTCGATCTGACCTTCAACCTGAGCAACATACTCGTGACGGTGGAGACCGAAGCCGGCATTACGGGCATTGGCGAGGGCGGTTCCAGGGACACACTGGAGCAGTGCGCCGGCTCGCTCATCGGTAAGGACCCGTTCAAGATCGAAGCCATCTGGCAGGAAGAGTACATGGCGTGGTTCTTCCCACCGGGCCGGGAGAAGCAGCATGCCATGGGCGCCCTCGACCTGGCGCTGTGGGACATCAAGGGGAAAGCCCTCGGCGTGCCCATCCACCAGTTCCTGGGCGGCACCGTGCGGAACTACTGCGAGTGTTACAACACCGGCAACGTGCGGCCGCCGGCCACAGCGGGCGGCGCGCAGCCCACGGTAAAAGAGCGCGTCCAGGCGACCCTGGACGCGGGTTACAAGGTCTATCGGATCGGCGCGGCCGATCCAGGCGGCGGGCCATGGGATGTACGCGCCCGTCTTTTGCAACTAGCACGTGAAGCCAAGGAGATTCGCGAAGCTCTGGGCTCAGCCGGTGATTGGAGCGTGGATTTCCACCAGCGCTTCGAGTACGCCGACGCCCTCCGCGGCTGCCGGCTAATTGAGGAGTACGCGCCCTACCTGGTGGAAGATCCAGTTCGCGACGAACATTTCCTGGAAGACCTCCCCAAGCTGCGCCAGATGACCTCCGTGCCCATCGCGGCTGGCGAGGAGTGGGGTTGGCGCTGGGACTTCAACAAGCTCGTCGAGAACCATGACATCGACTTCAACCGCGTGACTCTGCCCAACGCCGGTGGTATCACCGAGATGCTCAAGATCATGGCCCTGTGCGAAACGCACGCCGTGGGCATGGTTCCCCATTTCACAGGACCTGTCGCCACCGCCGCCCTCGTGAACTGTCTGGCCACCTTCCCCGGATCGGTGATGTTCGAATACAACTACGCCGGCCGCCAGATCCCCTATCTTCCCGAGTACACGGATTTCAAGGCCGGCAAGGTTTACCCCAACGATCGGCCGGGGCTTGGCGTTACCCTGGACACCAGCTCCCTCACCCAGATCGGAGAAGTGACCCAGCCGGTTCGACCTTTGATTTACAGCCGCCCCGACGGGTCGCTCACCCACTGGTAGTTAGCCCGACGCTCTGTTTTCACTTGCTCGCAGTTGTTATATGAAATAGCATGACTATTTATCTCAAACGCTCACCAGCGGTTCCAACGATGCGCTGGAAGCTTGGTGTCGTCCTTTCAAATCACGACCACTCTTCCATGATCCTGTTGCTGCCTCAACGGTCGGGCGGTTGGTGAAGCATGCTCGTTACTACTGGTTGATGCTGGCAGGCATTCATCTGACGCGACGCCTGTTTGGAAGCATCGTGCGGCGAATCGATCCGCCGGCCGTGTCGGCGGGGTACAGCCTGTCGGCTGACAGACCAAAATCTGACTGAAGATAGGAAGGAAGGGGCCGGACAGGCGTGTGAGAAATTGCTTGAAATAAGGTACTTCCAGGTTCTTACGTAGCCGGCTGAGCCAAGTTTGGCCAGTTCTTAGGCCGCAGGAGTCGCTCGGAATGGAGAAATGAGACAAACGGCTCCAATTGGGGCGGTTGGATGCACAATCGCTGATGGGCCAGGAGGCCCCAACGGAAATCCTGGTTAAAGCGTCTTGCAAGCGCGGATGCGTCCTGCCGTCCGTCGTAGTAGATTGCTGATGGACATCCGCGTTCCAACGACATCCGTTAGTTGAGGCACTCTGACATGCGCATCTGTGGTTTCGGTTTTTCCATCGCCTTCGCGTGCCTGGCAGCGGCCGCACCCGTCCGCGCCGGCGCTCCCAACTTCTCCGCGCCGGGCGGAGGCGAGATCCAACTGCAAACCGACGAGGGCAATCGGGTCGTCGTCCAGAGCCAGTACTGGCGCCTGGAGTTCGATCTTCGCAACGGCGGTGTCCTGGACACCATCGTCTTCCCGCATGGCTCGGGTCAGAACCTGCTTCTGCAGCCGCTCGTCACTTCGGTCGGCGGCTGGTCTGACCGCGACGCCCCTACCGTAACGCTGCGCTCCTCCACTCAGGGCAATCTCCTGAAGCTGGAGTTCTCCGGCCGCCTGGCCGCCGTCGGCCGCCAGGCCGGGCCCGTTGGTTTCCGCACCACGTGGACCATCTCGCCATTCATGGTGCGCGCCGATCATACGCTCGTCCTCTCCCGCGACGTGCCGGCCGCGTCCGTCTCCATCGCTTCCACCACGGTGCGCCGCGACCTCAATGAATTCGGCCTGCGCATCGGTCCGGCCGGCGACCCGGATCAGCGCCAGATGGCCCCCGCCACCTTCGGCAAGATCCAGGACGAGGACGCGACGTTTATCGACCAACGCCACACGCCGCTCTATCTGCTGCTATTCCGCCGCAACGTCGAGGGCTTCGACCTCACCACAGCCTCCGACCTCGAGACCTGGGAAAAGGGACTCATCGGGCGCCCCGGTCTCGGGCATTTCAGCGCCGCGCTCGCCGGCGATGGCATCCAACTCACCCGCCAGCCGCTGAGCGTCCATCGCCCCGTCAACATCCGCCCGGGCGAGTACACCTTCAGTTACTTCCTGGGCTTGCCGCGCATCGTGGAGAAATCCGACCGCAAATGGCGCCACCTCTCCTTTGGCAACCACCCCTGGCCGTCGGACGCCGACATCGCGCATTGGGCCGAGAGTGGCGTCAACATCGCCCGCCTGCACAATGACTACGCCCCCGACGAGAACTTCTGGCACGACGGCGCCTGGCCGCCGTATGACGCCCAGGGCATGGCCGAAATGCGCCGCGTGATCGCCACCTGTCACAAATTCGGGATCAAAGTGGTGCCCTATTTCTCCATCCACGAGTTCCACCCCACTGCCGAGGGATACAAGCAGCATGAATCCGAATGGGCCCGAACTCTCGGCCCGCTGGCCACCGTTCATCACAACTTCGAAGGCAAGGGCGAGTTCGGCGCCCAGATGTGCCCACTCTCCGGCTGGCTCGACCGCCGCAAGCACGACATCGAGAAGGCCTATCGCGAACTCGGCTTCGACGGCATCTACTACGACTGGGTCATGCAGTTGCCCTGCGACAACCCCAAGCACAATCCCAAGCTCCACCTCGGCACCGACGGCGTCATTGACCTCCTCGCCTGGACCCGCCGACTGATTCAACCCCAGGGCACGCTGATCGTCCATCTCTACGGTCTGATGCCTTCTATCGCCTTCGAGAACTTCGGCGACCTGGTGGTCAATATGGAGGAAAACTCCGACACCGAGTCCTTCATGCACATGGGCCAGGCGCCTCTGGTCACCGTGCTTGCCGAGAGCATCCCGCGTTCCCCCTGCCCCTCCTACCGCGAAGATCGTGCGCTCGAACGCAACCGTAACAACATCTCTCAACTCGTCGTCCTGGGCATGTTCCCCTGGGCCGGCGGCGTGACCGACAACGTGACTGAAGCCACCCTAAAGCTATTCCGCGCCTTCAAGCCCTATCAGTTGGAGGACTATCTCTTCCGTAACGCTGACTCCGGCGTCATCCGGACCGGTTGGGACGACGTCTATGGTGCCCTGTACTTCAAGCCCGGCCAGGCCCTGGTGGTGGTTTCCAATACGAGCCCCGAGCCGCGCAAGAACATCGTCCTCAGAGTTCAACCCGACGCCCTCGCATTCCATTCCGGCCATTTGGCCGTCACCGACACCGTCACTGGAAAGGCCGTCACCGTCGATACGTCGGCTTTGACCGACGGCTCGCTGGTCATGCAACTGGACGGATATGAGTACCGTATCCTCGAAGTGAGGCCCCAGCCATGAGCAAGCACATCCTGCTTCTCGTAAGGGTTTGCGGCGGGAACGAGAAGCGACGAGGAGTGACGGAGTCGCCAGTTATGGGCGCCGTCGGCTCACGGCGCGATGATCCGGTCCCGCGTTTACTTGGTTCTCAGATCGGTATCCCGGACATGTGCCATCAGATCGCGCGGATGGCGGAAGCAGACCATCCGTGGCTTCATCTCGACACTCGCCAGCAAGCATGGCCTGGTTGTCACCGGAGACGTGGCGCGCGAGAACTGACCGAATCGCCCGAAACGTCGAGATAATGGAGATCTGCGGTGCATTGGGACCCGCAGGCCGACATGAATGCTTGGGGCGCCCTGGCGACTGTGGTCCTGGCGGTTCATTTAGCCTGGATCGTTTGGGTGATCTTCGGCTGGTTGGTTGCCCGAAACCGGCCCGTGCTGCGGTGGTTCCACTTTTGCTCCTTGATCTACGGCATTTTCATCGAGATTGCACCCTGGCCCTGTCCGTTGACGTTGCTCGAACAGTGGCTCGAATCGAAAGCCGGCGTTGCAGTTTATCGGGAGCCGTTCCTGGTTCACTACCTGGAATCAACGGTGTACCCGGATGTGCCAGGGCGAGTGCTGGTTTCAGCGGGATTGGCCGTGTGCATGGTCAACCTGTACCTCCACGCAAAGCGGATTCTGCGGCGGTAGGATGCCAATCGGGCGCAGACCTATTTCCGGCCGGACGGCTCGATCACGAACTGGTACGTCCTAGTGCCGTTGAAACCGGCCCATGCACTGCGTTTCAGCCAGGATGTGCCCGTTCATGGCCTGTAACAATTCCCGGCGTCCCACTCCCGGGCGCAGACCGACAGTGTTGACGTCGAGCGCATACAGCCGGAAGTAGTACCGGTGCGCCGATCCCTTGGGCGGACACGGACCGCTATAGCCCGGCCGGCCGAAATCGCTGGTGCCGCTCACTCCCACCGAGCCGGGCGTGAGGCCCTGCGCCAAAGTGTGCATGTCCGGCCGGATATCATATACGAGCCAGTGACAGAACGTGGCGGAAGGTGCGTCCGGATCTTCGACAACGAGCGCGAAACCGCGCACGTCCCCTGGTGCACCGCTCCATTCCAGCGACGGTGAGAGGTCGGCACCTTTGCACGAGTGCAACTCCGGAATCCATCCGCCTTCCGCAAATGAATGGGAGAAAAGCTGAAAAGGCATAGCAGGAGCCCTACGCCAGATTATCGCGCTGCCAGACGTTTCGCGGCCGGAAGCCGCCGAGTGTACACTCGGTACTGGCCCGTATGCCTAAACAGGGCCGTGGCCACGGTCATGCCTGTTGCGCACTTCCGCTTCTACGCAGAACTCAACGACTTCCTACTGCCGGAACGCCGTTTCAAGGAGTTCGCGTATGGCTTCTTGGATGTCGCAACCGTCAAGGATCGCCTCGAGTCATTCGGCGTGCCCCACACGGAGGTTGATCTGATCCTGGTCAACGGACAATCGGTGGATTTCGCCTACCGGGTTCAGGACGGCGACCGGATCAGTGTTTACCCGGTCTTCGAGGCGTTCGACATCGCCGGACTGACCCGATTGCAGCCGGAACCGCTCCGTGATGTGCGGTTCGTACTCGATGTGCACCTCGGCCCCCTGGCCGCCTCCATGAGGATGTTGGGATTCGACGCTCTGTATCAGAACCGTTGCGCCGACGAGTGCCTGGCGGAGATCTCGCACCACGAACGCCGGATTCTGTTGACCCGCGATGTGGGTCTCCTCAAACGCGGCTCCGTGACGCATGGGTATTATCTCCGGGCGACCCAACCGCGGCAGCAACTTGAGGAAGTGGTTCGGCGTTTTGATTTGGCGCGCCTGGCAAAGCCCTTCTCGCGGTGTTTGCGATGCAACACGCTGCTGGCGCACGTAGGCAAAGACCAAGTGCGCCAGCAACTTCCTGCGCAGGTTGCCCTACTGCACGATGAGTTCCTGCGCTGCCCGGATTGCGGCCGCGCTTACTGGAAAGGCGGACACTTCCGCCGCATGCGGCAATGGATCGATGCCAGCATCCAGGCGTCGGTTGTGGCCTGTTAACTGGTGATATCGGAAGCTACTTCGCCAATGCGATATGCGGCCGTCACGGTCGCAGAAGCAACACCGGCTTGTATCGCAGCAGGTGCATCTTCTTTCCTTGAATCTCAGCGTCTACCTCGCGATCCGTTTCCACCGCCACCACTCTCCCATTGCGAAGCTGCAGTAGAAATCCGCACATATGGCTGAACGTCGCGTCGGCCTTCCCGCCGCCCGCCAGGTCAACGCGGTCACCCACACCTCCGGCCGCTGTCCGGCCGACGTAGATCGAACCCGAAACACGGCCCAGCACCGACCGAAATCCATCTTTCGTAATGATGAAACTTCGCCGCACGGAATCGGCTGCGGGATCGGTCGCACCGGCCGGATAAACAAACGTGTGGATTGCCTTGCCCGAAACTGTCACGCGAATTGGCTGCAAGTCGCCGTACGTTCCGCGAAGCGGCATTTCCGGCGTGAATTGCGTGCCCGTATCCAGCGCTATAAAGTTCTCTCGGTCTGCCGATCCAGGATAGCCAACAGCTTCCACACCCGCCGTGTGGAACCGCTGCAGCGCCGCTCCATCGTTCTTCAGCAGCGGCCATGTTACGCCCCATGCCTGCTCCTCCGGTGACGTCTTCACCGTCGTGGAAAGCACTCCATCCGGCGTCAGCACGAACTCATCCCGGAAAGAAGGACCGCTCTGACCCTGTTGCGCGTGATATGCAATCGCACACCGCACCAGAAGCGGATGCACGAACTGCACGCTCCACTGGCCCGCGTACCGCGTGGACAGGCTGGCCAGCCGGAGCCACTGGCCGTTCTCCGAAAACGCCGGCGCAAACGTGACGCCGCCCGCCGCGGTCAATGCCCCATCGGAAGGGCCGAGCCGCGTCTCCCAGCCCGTGCGTGCGAACCGGACGACTCCGAGCGGCGTCCAGAAATTCCCGCTGGATTTGGCAGTTTGGCCGCGGAGGTTGGCTTGCATCTGGAATCCGCCGGCATTCGCCATTACACTCGAGTATTCCGATTCCAGTTCCAATGCGTATCCGCCGATCTCTGACGGCGCAGGCTGTTCCTCAATCGCCGCGGTCCTCGCGCGATAGGCCTCCGCAAGATGAAACATCAGTGAACCGTTGTAATTGCTGTATTGGCTGGCATCCTGATACCCCACCCGCAGAGCCGGATCAAAGTGGTTCTTCGTCACGTAGTAAGAGCCCGCCCACGCGCCATCCGAGCGACGCCAGCGTTGAACGCTCTGGAACGCCAACAGAGATGCGCGCCGGTACTGGCCCCCCAGCCACGAATCGTGCTGTTCCAGCATCCGCTCGGCCATCACCTCAAAGGCGAGCTGGTACCCAACATCCACCCAGACGTGGTCGTCCGTGCGGCCATTGGCCGGAACCTGGCCGGAGGGATCCTGCAGCAGCAGTGAGAACCGGGTACCCTCCTCGGCCAGCCTGCGGATCTCCTCGCCACTCGGTCCGTCATAGCCCAGGTTGGCAAGCGCCAGCAGATTTCCGCGGCCCACCACCTCTACGCTGAGCGTATCGGGATCGCTCGAGCGATCGTGATACAAAAACCAGGGCGCCGGCGCAATCCGCGGGTGCTGCTGTGTCTGCCAGTCTTCTTCGATGGCGGAGATCGCGTCCGCGCGGTTTACAAGACCCGCCCGCGCGCGAGCCCATTCGCCCTTCATCGCGTAGGTCTCCCAGTTGTTGGCGTCGCGGGTTATCACATCGCGAAGCGGCTTCTTCAGGCGTTCCCGCCAACTGTTCCACTGCTCCTCCGGAACATGCCCCTTGTACACCTCCAGAGCCTCCGTTAGAACCGCGATGAAGAAGTTGCCGTGCCTGTCCGGAATGGATTCGAGTCCGCCGGCAAAGCACGCTGTTGCATGTTCCATGGCTTTCACGCCGCTCGGCAACAGATCCTTCGCGCGGCCGCCGTCCACCAGCGTTCCGACCGCAGCTGCGAAATAGGGCGTGGCGTACTGGTATTCGCGCTGCAGAAACGGATCGATCACAGCCCCGCTCGTGTCCTGGTGCCTTGCAGTGAAGCGGCAAACGCCCTCGATTACGTCCAGATACCGCTCGCGTGGCGTTCCGAGCGGTTTCCACGGCCGCGCGGTGAGGTGGTAGCCGGTGGTCACCACCGCATTCGCAGTGTCAACCGCCGACAGTGACATCAGCAGACCAGAGACGGCTGCGCAGCACACGGCCCACTTCGCGAATGCGGTCGACATCGGAACGCCAGCTCCCTGCCGTTGATTATTGTCTGCCAAAGCCGCCGTCTGGATGGTTCCGGAGCTGGCATCCGTCGCTTGAGCATTCTCTAAAGCGTCGATCGGAGGTCTTCGCATACACGTTCACTTGTGCTGTCAGTGGTTGATGTTAGGCCAGTGTTTATATCGAATCGGCGCCCGCCTCAAGGCACTGTTATGACCGTACTATACTCAGCAGTTCGGTCGGTACCAGGCTGAGCGCGTCTCGGAATCACATCGGCGTGCACTCGGGGAAGAAATTGCTCACGGGCGGTCGCCAATGTAGAGTAATCCGGCCGGAGCAGATCGTGAATTCGTGTTATCGGTAGCCATCCGGAGGCAAGGAGCGGACGTCTTGCAGATGATGTTGGGCAGCTTTCGCCGACTCCGGTCGAACGCTTTCTCGAGCCAATTTCCGATAACGCCACTTACCTGGCACAATTCTCTCCGAATGGCCAACCGCTCAACCAGAACCGACATTCAGGAACTGCCTGGACAGGCCAAACCAAGAATCCCTGCTATAATTCGCCTCACAAGGATACTGTACTTTCCCCGCAACGGCCTGCCGTGGGGCGCGGGGACTGATCTGACGTTTTTGGCGAACGGGCTCAATCCATGCTCCGCGCTTCTTCTCAAAGGGAGAGCCTCCAACTCCACAACGACGACCGAATTGCCGTGGTCGGCGGTGGACCGGCCGGTTCGTTCTTTGCCATCCATCTGCTTCGGGAAGCCCGGCGTCTCAATCGGCGCATCGACGTCGTCATCGTAGAGAAGCGTGGTCCGATCGAGTTGGGCGCCGCCACGCTTGAGTGCAGGGGATGCAGCTTCTGCGCGGGCGGCATCTCACCCCGATTGGACGAAATACTCGAGGAGCAAGGCCTAAGCGTTCCCGACGAGATTGTCCAGGGGCGCTTCGACTACGTTTGGATACAAGGCCAATGGAAGAACTTCCGGCTGCGAGTTCCCGAACATATGCGGATGTACTCCGTATTCCGGGGCTCGTTACCCGGCAGGCGCAGCGGGAGACCTGCAGGCTTCGATGGATTTCTGCTGGGTGAAGCGGTCAAGGAAGGCGCGCACATCCAGTATGGCAAGGTCGAGGCCATGGCCTATGGTGTGTCCGGATTGCCCCGGCTGACAGTTAGAACAGAATCCGGAGAGAGCGTACCGCTGGATGCCAGCTTCGTGACCATCGCTACCGGAATCAATGCCCACTGCGGCCTGGATTATCGTGACGATTCCCTGATCGCCTCCGTGCAGCGAATGAATCCGGCGTTCGTTCCGGGCAGGTCCCGAAAGGCCTTGATTTTCGAGCTCGACGTAGGCCAGGAGTATCTCGAACGCAATCTGCAGCGCGAGATTTACTTCATCGAGTACGGCTCGAAGCATCTGGCTCTGGAACATACCGCTCTGGTCCCCAAGGGCAGGTTTCTGACCGTCGCCATGCTCGGCAAGTGTATCGACGAGGCGGACCTGCCGCGAGACAGCCGGCAGATCGTCCACGATTTTCTGACGCTGCCTCAGATCGAGCGCATCCTGCCGGGTATCGAGGCGGCTGCTCTCGCTTGTGCCTGTGCTCCGCGAATGACCGTGACGACCGCCAAATCCCCCTTTGGCGACCGGTTCGCTATCGTCGGCGACGCGGTCGGATCGCGTTTGAACAAAGATGGGTTGTTCTCGGCCCACGTGACGGCGAGCCGGCTGGCGCAGACCGTGCTCCAGGACGGAATCGACCGGCGCTCTCTCGCCAAAGGATACGGGCAGGCCATCCAGTGGCTGGCGGTAGACAATCGCTTTGGGCGGATCGTATTTGGCCTTAGCCGCCTGGCGTTCACCACGCCCGTGGTCGGCCGCATCACCTACCAGGCCTATGCCATCGAGTGCAAAGTGCGGGACGAGGGCAGCCGGCCCCTGAGCACCGTGTTATGGAAGATCGCCAGCGGTACCGCCGACTATCGGGAAGTATTGCGGGAGATGTGCGGCTTCGGCGTTCTGCGCTCCATTGTCGTGGGCGCGGCGGTCACGCTGAGGAACGTGGCGGTCGAATCGCTCTTCGGTCTGAAATGGGGCGAGTACGGACGCTACCCGACGGTGGTCCTGAAGGAGAAGCGCGAAGCGCTGAAGTCGCGCCTGGCGCTGAGCCTGGGGATGGAACTCGGTGCCATGCCCGATTTCGAACGGATGTACGTGATCAGGATTCGCGGCTCCGGGCAGGAGATCATGGACCAGTTGGCCAGGTTCGGCGACCCCGACTCGCACTTCCTCGACCTGAGATTCATAGAGGTCCGCCGGATCCAGGGAGAGCCTAACGAAGTCGGATCGGTAGTTCGTTACAGGGTGCCGCTGGCCGGATTCGGCGCCCATCTGCGCTTGTCCAGGAGAGTCGAAACGGAGACTCTGCTGTACCAGGTCGACGGGCGATTTGCGGACCACGGCAAACTCATCTTCAATGTCGCGCCGGCCAAGGACGGAAACAGCCGATTTTCCATCTATGCGGCCTTCGACTACAAGAAGGGCCGCAGCTTTGCAGGTCGCGTTCTGTGGGGCGTGGCGAGGGTGTTATTTCCAGGATTCGTGCACGACGTGGTGTGGAATCATGCACTGTGCACCATCAAAGAGGAGGTTGAGCGGAAACGCGCCTACACTCCGACGCCGACCTCATTGGTCGACGGCCCCCGTACGCCCTCCTCGCCGATCGCCACTGAGGCGAATTATGAGCGGCCGACAGGATAACTTTCGAGCTCAGTCCTTAACGCCGCCGTGTAGGGGCAATGCCAGCGGTGTTAGTGTGGCTCAGCGTCCAGATTGGTACCTCCAGTTGGAATCCGTCTCCGCCACTGTTCTGTTGAGTGTGTTCGCTCAGTGGATTGGGTCAAATTGCGCTCAGGACGGGGATTCCGGCTCCTTAGGCTCCTTAAAAATCATGAATCTGAGGTTGGCCCTCAAACTGCAAACCAAACAAAACCAAAGGGCAGCAAGACTATGGGAGGCGAGTTATGTCGATGCCGTATCTACCGAAGATCACCGCATCTGGTTCCGTGTTGATACCTCTGATGTCGATGTTGTTACTCAGCCCCGACAGCAAGGCAATACCAGCGTTCTCACGCCAATACGGCACCTCGTGCACGACCTGTCATGTCGATTTCCCGAAGCTCAACGACTTCGGCAAAGCCTTTAAAGATGCTGGATTTAAGTTTCCCAAGGACGATGAGAGCTTCCTCAAGGTCGCTCCGGTCATGTTGGGCGCTCCCGCGCAGAAGGACGTTTGGCCGCACACTGTCTGGCCCGGCCAGATCCCCGGCATGCCGCCGATCGGCCTTCGGATGAACAACTTCTTCCAGCTCACCAGTGGCAACCGAAGCAATTTCGACGCCCTCGCAGCGCAGCCCAACGTCCCGGGCTACATTCCGGCGACCGATTTTGAAACGGGATTTTTCAGCATTTTCACCGCTGGGAATTTCGGTAGCGACATGGCGTTCTGGGTGGATGACGACATCAGCGTCGCGGGCGATAACGGCGCCGGCGGACTAGGCGACGGCTATCTCAAGTTCGTCAACATCGGCCGCTTTCTGAAACTGCCGAAGGACGCCCTCAGTCTTCGCGCCGGGCAGTTCGAGCTGGATCTTCCATTCACGCAGGCGCGCAGCATCAACCTCAGCCCGTACGACATTTACCAAGAAAGTAACATCGGAGCCATGAACTCCCTGGTGCCACTCCAGCAAAACGTGGCCAACCAATTCACGTTTGCGAACGCCGCCAAGGGATTCGAGCTGAGCGGCGGACATTCCTACGGCGGCTACCACTATTCGGTCGCGATCTTCGATCAAAACACGAGTGGCGTCAGCCAATCCTCGAATGGCAATCCGTACGTACCTTCCGCCACCGGCGGCGCCAACGGAGGCGTCGGCTTCGCGTCCGACTCCAGTTTCAAGAACGTTTACGCACGACTCTCCTATCGCTTTAACCTGGAGCGGGACACTGTGAGCCGCAACGCCGTCCAGGCTGCCGGCCAGACAGGTCCGCGCGATCATACGTATCTCAACCTGGGGACCTTCTACATGGATGGCAACTCCCTGCAAAGGTACTTTGGGGTTCCGACGACCGGCGGCACGCAGCCCATCCTGAGCGTGCACGAACCGTACGAGCGCCTCGGTGCAGACTTCAGCTTCAACTACCGCACGTTCAACCTCTTCGGCGTCTACCTATACGGCCGCGACCACAACATGCTGCCCGTGGATGCCAACGGCGCACTGATTCCGCTTCCGCTGTCTCCCACCGGTCCGTATCCAGCGTCGTTCGTGTCCGGTGGGGCCGCCACCTTCTACGGCGGGTTCGTGCAGGCGGACTACCTGATACTGCCTTGGGTCATGGTGATTGGCCGCTGGGACGCGGTCCACTCCGAGGCGGACCGCATCAATGCGCTCGCACTGGCCACCAACACTTCCTACTTTGGCGCGTTCCAGTCGACCCGAAACCGCTTCACGCCGGGGATACAGTTTCTCATTCACCCGAATATTAAGGCCTCGTTCGAGTACCAGTTCCGTCCTCAACAGGCCATCACGATCTTGGGCGATGGTGTCACGACGCCTGTATACGCCTCTAACGCTTTTCGTGTGAATACATTCCTGTTGGGGCTGGAGTTTGTTTACTGATTCCTCGAGAAGCGTATGTTAGAGGCTGGCGCACGACAACGATAGAAAAGGAGTTCATCGATGCACAGACTAGTCATCGGCTTTTTGATTGCCTGCCTCGGCCTGAGTGCCGGCAACCTTACCGGGAAAGTATCGGCCGGCAAAGGCAATTCAGTAGTGTATGTGGAAGCCATCGCCGGGAAGACCTTCCCAGCACCCACGACAGTGCCGGTCATGGACCAGAAGTCATTGCTGTTCCAGCCACACGTCATGGTGGTCCAGGTCGGCTCGACCGTCGAGTTCCTGAACAGCGACAAGGTGGCCCACAACATCTTCTGGCCGGCCGTCAGCGGCAACAAGAAAATGAGCCACAACATGGGCACCTGGCCGAGCGGCGAGAAGCGCGGCTTTAAGTTCGACACACCCGGCGTGGTGCCGCTGCTGTGCAACGTCCACCCCGAGATGTCGGGCTATATCGTCGTTTCTCCCACCCCGTACTTCGCGCTGACAGACGCCGAAGGTAACTACAAAATCGCCGATGTGCCAAATGGAAGCTACACCGTGTCGGCCTGGCATGAAGGGATGAAAGTCCAGTCCAAGCCAGTCAGCGTCAGCGGCGACGCCACGCTGGATTTCGCGCCTTCCAAGTGAGTTGTGGGACGGGGGACGCCCTCATGAGGAATCGTGCATGCTGACGCGCTTTCGGGATAAAAAGGTCGACCGCGCGTGGCTGAACAGCAACTTCCCTTGCATGATGGCGTGCCCCGCCGGAACCAATGCCGGCCGCTATGTGGCGTTGATTGCGGAGGGGCGCTTCGAGGAGGCATACCGCTACGCCCGCGATCCGAATCCGCTCGCGAGTATCTGCGGGCGGGTGTGCGCTCATCCGTGTGAAACCGCTTGCCGGCGCGGAGAAATCGACAGTCCCATCCAGATCCGCGCCTTGAAGCGCCTGCTCACGGAGCGCTACGGCCCGGAGGCGCGACGCCCGCTACGGATCGATCGTCCCCGGCTAAGCTCCCAGCCCTTCCGCGTCGCCGTAGTCGGCGCCGGCCCGGTCGGTCTCTCCGCGGCTCACGACCTCGGGTTGTTGGGCTATTCGGTTACCATCTTCGACGCCGCACCGGTCGCCGGAGGGATGATGCACCTCGGCATCCCGGAATACCGGTTGCCGCGCAGCGTCGTGGACGCCCAGGTCCGGGAAATTCTCGAATCGGGCGATATCACGCTTAAACTGAATCACGCCGCCGGCCGGGATTTCATGATCTCCGGGCTGCACGAACAGGGCTTTGCCGCGGTCGTGATCGCGGTGGGCGCTCACCGCAGCCGCGATCTCTCGATCCCCGGGGTTGACCTGGACGGCGTCCACAAAGGAATCGATTTCCTGCTGAATGCGAACCTCGGCTACCGGTTCACGATCGGGAAGAGAGTGGTCGTGATCGGCGGAGGCAATGTCGCGATGGACGTTGCGCGCTCCGCTGCTCGCGAAGTGCTTAAGCAGCACGCCTTGGGTCAGGAAGGCCTGGTCCCCAGCGAAACCAATGTTGCCGCGGTGGCCGCGCACGAAATGGTGGACGTTTCGCTGTCAGCCCTGCGTCTAGGCGCCCAGGAAGTCGGCATCGTCTGCCTCGAGAAGCGCCACGAAATGCCCGCCGCGCTCGAGGAGATCGAGGAAGCCGAGGCCGAGGGCATCACGCTCCACGATGGTTTCGGCCCGCGCCAGGTGGTCGGACGCGACGGGAAAGTGACGGGACTCCAAGTCGTCCGGACGCAAGCCGTATTCGATGCGTCAGGCCGCTTCAATCCCACCTTCGTCGAGAACAGCGAGCAGATCATCGGTTGCGACACGGTGATTCTCGCCATCGGCCAGTCCCCCAACCTCGACTTTCTCAAGCCGGAAGATGGAGTCAAAGTGTCGCCGCGCGGCCTGATCGTGGCCGACCCGGACACTCTGATGACCACCGCCGCGGGCGTTTTCGCGGGCGGCGACTGCGTGTTCGGGCCCCGGCTGATCATCGACAGCGTCGGCGATGGGAAGCGCATCGCGATCGCGGTGGACGAGTATCTTACGGGACGGCGGCATCCCGATCCCGAGGTCGTGGTCGAGGTGCTGGATCACCATCGGATGGCCGCCGACTACATGGCGCTGAGCCGGCATCCGGTCCCCATGCTGCCGCTCGAACGGCGCACAGGCGTCACCGAAGTCGAGATCGGCTTCGACGAGCAGACCGCCATGCAGGAAGCCCGGCGGTGCCTGCGCTGCTGGATCAACACGGTCTTCGAGGGCAACCCGACGGACGCGTCCCAATGCGTTCTGTGCGGCGGGTGCATCGACGTCTGTCCCGAGCAGTGCATCCGTCTGGTGCCGCTCGAGCAGATCGAGTGGGCGCCAGAAGTGCTGGAGGAAATCCGCCAGAACGAGCAACTCTACCGCGTGGAGCTGGACGATGTCGCCGCGGAAGAGTTGGGCTTGATCACGGGCTCGGCCATGCTCAAGGACGAGACGCGGTGCATCCGCTGCGGCCTGTGCGCCGAAAGGTGCCCGGTCAAGCTGATCACGATGGAAGCCTACTATGTGGTCCCGAGTGAACCCGTGAAACTCGTCCAGGTTCCCGGAATTGGCGCGATTCCCGAAACGCCGATACCGGCCTCGCGATGAGGAGGATATTGAATGTCCCAAGAAGGAAATGTGGACTCGAAGCCGAAGCCGGACGATGAAACTACCCGCCGCGAAGCCTTTGTCAAGCTGGGGATCGGAGCGGCGTGCCTGGCTGGAGCAGGCGCGGCGGTGTTCGGCTTCGAGTTCCTCTCGCCGAACGTTCTGTACGAGGCTTCGCCCATCGCCAACGCCGGCAAACCAGACCGCTACCCGGCAGGTTCAGTCACGCAGGACCTGAAGGCCGGCATCTATGTGATTCACGGTCCCGAGGGGTTCTATTCACTCTCCGCGGTGTGCACGCACCTGGGCTGCCTGACAGCCTGGAATGCCGACCTGGGCATCATCGCCTGCCCGTGTCACGGCAGCAAGTTCAATGAGCTTGGAGAGAAGATCGACGGCCCGGCGCCGCGCGGCCTGCCGTGGCTCAGGGTGTGGCTCAGCGACGAAGGCGACCTTATGGTGGACCGCTCCACGACAATTCTGCTCAAGCAGTTCCTGAGGACTTGAGATGGCGCAAACCCTCAAAACGTATATCAATGGACTTCAACAAACCCGCGCCTGGCGTTCGGTCTTCCGCGGCGGAAGCGGCGCGAACAACCTGCGCCGAGCGATGGCTGTCCAGCAGAATGTGTTTCTGCACCTGGCGTCGGTCAAGATCAGCCGGAAATCCTTGTCGTTCCGCGCCACGTGGTTCCTCGGAACCCTGAGCCTCGGGACGTTCCTGATCCTCGCCACCACCGGCATTCTGCTGATGCTGTACTACCACCCGTCGGCGCCGCAAGCTTACGCCGATATGAAGGACCTGCAGTTTGTCGTGTCGGCCGGAGTGTTCCTGCGCAACCTCCACCGCTGGTCCGCGCATGCGATGGTCTTTCTGGTCTTCGCTCACATGTTCAAAGTGTTCTACCGCGGCGCATACCGTCCGCCGCGCGAATTCAACTGGGTGATTGGAGTGATACTTCTGATCGTGACGCTGCTGCTCAGCTACACCGGTTATCTCCTGCCCTGGGATCAACTCGCTTTCTGGGCAATCACGGTTGGCTCCAACCTGATGTCGTCGGTCCCGGTGCTGGGCGAGAAACTGCGCTTTCTGATGCTGGGAGGCAACACCGTCAACGCGAACGCCTTGCTGCGTTTCTACGTGCTGCATTGCGTAATCCTCCCGGTGGCGGCCGCGCTGTTGCTCGCCATCCACTTCTGGCGCATTCGAAAGGACGGTGGCCTGTACACGGGCCCGGGTGACTCCAATGAGTGATGTCGAAAAGAAATTCGTGGCCGGGATGGATTCCGATAGCCGGCGCACGCCGGTGCGTGTGGCGTTCGTCACTCGCCGGACTTCGCCTCACGTCAAGGCCACGGATGACCCGGCCGTCATGACGTACCCGGAAGGAATCCTGCGGGCTGTTGTCGCGGTGCAGGCCCTGGCGATCGCGCTGGTCGTCGTTTCGCTGATCTGGGACGCCCCGCTCGAAGAACTCGCCGACCCCATGCACACCCCCAACCCTGCCAAGGCGCCGTGGTACTTCCTGGGCTTGCAGGAGTTGCTCCACTACTTCCCGCCCGTCGTCGCCGGCGTCATCATTCCCGGGCTGGTGGTCGCCGCCCTCATCGTCATCCCGTATTTCAATATCAACATCGAGGCCGAAGGGATCTGGCTGAAGAACCGCGCGAAAAGGCTGCGGGTGTTTGGCGCCGTCGTGGTGATCTTCTCCGCCGTGATGCTGCTGTTCCAGGTCTATGCGGTGCTGATTCCCACCCTGCTGATCGCTGCGCTGATGGTTCTCGCGGCGCGAAGCGCACCCGATTCGCCCAGCAGTTTCAGACGCTGGCTGGTGTCCAAACCGGTTTCCTACTGGGTGATGACATGGTTTCTGGTGCAAGCGGCGGTTCTCACCATCATCGGAACCCATTTCCGTGGTCCCGGCTGGTCGTGGGTTTGGCCGTGGAGGAGCTGAATGTCGATCCTGAGACGAGTTCGAACGATCCTCTTCGGCGATTCCGCCCGCGCATTTGGAACTCTGGGCGTCGTGCTGCTGGTGTGTCTGGCGATCACGCCTGCCAAGGACCACTTTCGCGAGTGGCGCCGCTACCAGCGCAATTACCTCAACCTGATTCGCAACCGCGGTGACGCCGCTAGCCTGCAGCGGCGCTTCCAGGGCGGGCTGCAGCAGACCTGGATTCCGGAGCTCGGCGTGGTGGATCGTTGCGCCACCTGTCACGTGGCGCTGAAGGAGGCAAGCCTGAAGGACGTGACGATCCAGCCGTTCCGGCCGCACCCGTATGTGCCTCACACGCTGACGGAATTCGGATGCACCATGTGCCATCGCGGGCAAGGTGCCGCCACCAGCGTGCAGGAAGCCCACCGCGGCACCCTGGCGTGGGAGCAGCCGGTCGTTCCCGCCCGCTACATTGAATCGGCCTGCGGACAGTGCCACTGGAATTCGCTCACTGGCACTCCGCAGTTGAATCTCGGCCGCAAGCTGCTGGCGCGCTACGGGTGCGTGCAGTGCCACGCGATTCTGGTGCCGGGCCAGGGCCGCATGATGACCACCAATCCCGCCCCTCCACTCACGCGCATTGCTTCCAAGACGACTCGGGAATGGGTCTTTGCATGGCTTAAAGACCCGCCCTCGTATGCCGTGACGGCAACGATGCCGAACTTCGAGTTGAGCGACGCGGATGCCCGGGATATCTCGGCCTTCATCATGGACCAGAGCGCACCGGCGGCGGCAGCGGCCCCGGCAGGTGCGCCGGCCGCGGATCCGCAGACTGGAGCTAGCGTTTACGGCGAATCCTTCTGTTCGTCGTGCCACGCGACGGTCAATGCGGCCGGCATGGTGGTGGGAGGAAACGTCGGGCCGGAACTCACCCGCATTGGGTCCAAAGTGAAACCCGAATGGCTCACGGATTGGCTGCGCGGACCCAGGAATTACGACCCACACACCCAGATGCCGCGCTACCGCTTCGACCCGAAGCAGCTTAACCTCCTGACCGAATTCCTTAAGGCGAAGACCGATTCCGACCTGCTGGCGAAGGTTCAACTGCAGCCTGTACGGCCGACGGAAATCACGCATGGCAAGGCGCTCGTGAAAGAGCGCGGCTGTGCCTCGTGCCATGAAATCAACGGAGTCGTCAGGCCCGAGAATTTCGCTCCTGACCTGACGCTCATCGGGAGCCAGTCGCTCGCCAAAATCGTGTTCGCCGAGGGAATCCCGCACACTCTTCCCGATTACCTGCAGGCCAAGATCCGCAAGCCGCATGCGTTCGGCAAGTCGACCAAGATGCCACAGTATGAGTTCCCGGCTGCGCAGGTGGATGCCTTGGTCACCGCGCTTCTGGCGCAGACCGACCGCGCCGCAACCCTCCCCGCGAGCCTGCGTGTCGCCGGCAAGCGGGAGACCGACTACCTTCCGGCCGGGAAGGCCGGTCAGCTAATGACCGACATGAACTGCTTTAGTTGCCACGCCATTAATGGCCGGGGTGGTGACATGGCGCCGGATCTGACCTTGGAAGGTAGTTCGGTTCAGCGGAAATGGCTGGTCGATTTCCTCAAGAACCCCAACACGCTCAGGCCGGCGCTCATTCGCAGAATGCCGCGTTTCAACGTCACGGCGGCGGAAGCTGAGACGCTCGCCGACTACATCATGGCGGTCTACCAAACGCCGGCGTTCGAGCGCGATGAACTCGACTCCGCGAAGGCCGCACCGGACGAAGTGGAGCATGGAAGGCAGTTGTTCTACTCCAAGTACGCCTGCCAGTCGTGCCACATCGTCGATTCCAAAAACGACAAGGGGTACATTGGCCCGACCCTGACACAGGTCGGCCGGCGGCTGAACTCGCAGTGGGTCTTTCAGTGGCTCAAGAATCCGCAAGCCCTCCGCCCTGGGACCGTTGAACCCAATCGGAACATGAGCGACGAGGATGCCCGCGCATTAACTGCGTACCTGATGCAGCAGAACCGGGAGGTCGCCAGGAAATGAGAACGGTATCTGCGTTCGTCGGGCTAGCGTTGGTCGTCTCCTGCGGGTGTAGTCGCACGCCGCAAGCGGCCCAAGCCCCGCCGGCGAAGGCGTTCGGTACTGCAGTGGTCGAGGTCGGCGGAGGTAAGCAGGCGGCGGCCATCGGTACTGCTGTCGATCAGCCCGTTGTCGTCCAGGTCAACGACGCGCAGGGAGCGCCGGTTGCCAGCGCTCCGGTGTCGGTCGCTGTGCCCGGCGGCGGCGCGGCCACGCCCGCGTCCGGACTGACCGGCGCCGACGGGCAATTCACCGCCACCGTCGTTCTGGGCGCGAGTTCGGGCCGCTATCAGATCGTCGCATCGACGCGCGACAAGAATGGCAAGACGATCGAACTTCGATTGGAAGAGGTCGCACTCGGCTATCAGGAGATCCAGGGCCGCGAGCTGAGCCAACTGTACTGCGCGCGCTGCCACGATCCGGATTCGACGCCGGAGCGCGTCTCCAATCACGACAACCTGACGGCCAAGGCCCACGCATTCACCGAAGGTACGGTTCTGAATGCGATGAGCGAAGCGGACCTTGTTTCCATCATTTCACACGGCGGTCCGGCGCTGAACCGCTCGCCCGAAATGCCGCCTTACGGCTATACTCTCGGCAAGGCGGAGATCGCCGCTTTAGTGGCCTACATCCGCGCTGTCGCCGATCCGCCCTACCGCTCGAAGGGAGCGTTCTATGCGAGGAACTGAGCGGATCGTCGCCGCTCTGCTGTTCTTCGCCATCGCACTTTTCTGTCGTGCGCAGGTGCTCTCACCGCCCGAGATCCTCGATCCGGAGTTGCGTGAGTTGCAGCAGAAGCACATGGCGGAGTTGAAGAGCGTCGCCGTAGCCATCGCCTCCCACCAGTTCCCGTATCACTTCTATTTCAGCCGCAGGCTGGACCTGAGCGAAGAGCAGGAGCGGAGCTCCGATCAGCGCTCGATTCAGTTCGCGCGGTTCCAGAACAGGATCGTTCTGCAGATCACTGCCAACTACTTCGCGGCGTACTCCGGGGAGTTGTTGACGAAGGACGACCGCGCTAGCAAGACGTTTGAGGATGTGATGCTTCCGATTCTGCGAGTGGAGGTTCCAGCCATGCAGCAGGAACAGTCCATCGACAGTTTCGCCCTCGAGATTTCGCACCACGTCCGCAAGAAGACGATCGGCGTGGTGACTGAGCGTGCCGAGAACGTGGTTCTCGTGATTCCGCGGGAGGCTGCCGTCCGCCTCGTCTCCGCCTCGACCGCGGCCGGGCAGAAGGCCGCCCTCGAGCAAGCTTCGATCTTCCTCGACTCTCAACCCCTTGCGCTTTGGACCCATCCGGGGCAGATAGCAGTCGCGGCCGGCGTAGCGCCGCCCGCCCCACCCCCACCTGCCGCAAAACCAGCGCCAGTGCCTGTACCGGCGCCAGCCGCAGTGCCCGTTCCAGCAGGGCTGCAGCAGGACACGTCTGCCGATGCACTGAAGAACCTGCAAGTCGCCTGGCAGGAGACAATCAACCGGATCGTCCGCGACATGGACGCCGCGGCCCGATTCGTGGGATACGCTCCGCCTGCTTTCATCAGTTTCCACAAGGGCGCGTACCTGCAACTTTCGCTCACGACTCCGCTGCCGGCCAGCGCCGCGGGCTCGCGCTACCGCCTAGCTGCCATGGCCTTCGACGATCACATTGCGCGCCTCATACGTCCGCTGATGGCTTATTTCAAGGACGACGCGAAGTTCGACGGGTTCGATTTCAGCACCAGTATCCGGCAGGAAGGCGCTCCGGCCGACGCCGGCGCTGCCGTGGCAGTGGAGTACATTTTCGGGATGCCGGCGCTGCGCTGCTACGAACAATACGACTGCACCGGCCAACAACTGATCAATTCCGGCTTTGTTCTGATCAACGGCGAGCGGGTCGGCCTGGACCTCCAGAGCGCTGAAGCGCCTGCCCCCAGATAGCGCGGTTCTGCGACTTCACCAATTGCTGCCCAAATCTCGATCTGCACGGCACCGCACCGGTTTCGTGTCCGCTGGGAAAACCGACTTGGTGCCATCGACGTCCTCGCGCCAGCTCGCAATCTCCATCATAGTCTCTTCCTTTGCAATTCGAGTGCAGATCGTTGGGAGCCTACTGCACCTCGGCAGAGACCGACTTTCTCATTCCATCTCGGAAACTGTGCCAGTGGTCGGTAAACGGCGTTTGCGGAAACTGGCCGCCAACGATATGGTGTCGCGGTGCACTTTTCCGGAAGCACTTTCCGGGCTCAACTAGGTACAACTCTTTCCGAGGAGTGGCAGACCATCCAATGCCAGGGCTGCCTCAGCAGGTACAGCGGACGAGGTGCTCCGGGTCTACCGGCGCGCGTTCAACTCGGTCATCCAGATGTTCCAGTTGGATTCCGCCAGCAGCATCACGATCTTGTCTTGCGCCACGCAGAGTGCAAGGTCCGAGAGATTCACCGCCAGCATGGACAGCCGCGGACTGCGGAAATCGTATACCAGGAAAGGCTCGCCGATGGGCCGGCCGCTCTCCGCGTCGAAACGCACGGCCTGCACGCTGCGGCTACCGTTGCGGTCCAGCGTGAAATAGATCAGCTTGCCGTCGGGCGAGAAGCGCGGTTTATCCACCGGATCCTTGCTTTCGACGATGGGCTGCCACTCGCTCCTCGGAATCGCCTGAAATCCCCTTGCAAAATCGGAGTGCGCTTTCCCGATGAGAGATCGATGAGGTCGAAGGAAGGCAGCGGACGGTCTTCCCGATATAGGTACAGTCTTTCTCCGCGGGCGAAATCCCCCAGTCCGCCGGACGTGTTCACATGGCGCGATTCTCCAATGGACGGATCGAAAAGATAGCCGTGCCAGTTGTAGTCGTAATACGCGGTATACGCGATCAACCCCGTGGGGCCAAGGAAGTTCCCGAAGCCCACCCGGTCGCGCCCGGTCACCACAACAGATTCTTTCCCCGTCGCCAGATCCCGCTCCCAGATTTCCAACCTGCCGTTACGTTCCGAATCGAAGAGCAGCTTGCGTCCGTCCCGCGAGAGGTCAGGGTGAATGGTGGGTGCCAGACCGTCGGTAATGCGGTAGGGAGGTCCCTTCACCTTGCCCGTGTTAGCTTCCACCGAAAGACCCCATACGTTGACGCGCTGGCCGCCGCTGGCAAACACCACCCGTCCGTCCCGCGACACGGTGGCGTCGCGGTCGACAGCCGTGCCGCCGGTCAGTTGCGCAACCTTGCCCGAAGCCTTGCCCTTGCCATCGAAAGGACAGCGATACACCTTCTTTGGGTCTCCTCCCCACGTAGTATCTACACCCAACGGGAGGTTGAAATACAGACCGTCGCGGGTCCAGCAGGTCAAGTCAACCAGCTGACCGATCAGCTTGGCTTGGCGAAGCCGGGCCAGCAGACCGGTGGATTCCGCCTTGCCGCCTTCCAGTGGCGTGACCCAGTAATCGAAGCGATCGAAGGCTTTCCCACTGTTACCCGGCGCGACGCCCTGGAATACGATCAGGCGTCCATCCGGCGACCAGACCGGCCAGCGCGCTACCAAGAACTCAGGACAGATCTGGCGCGGCGTTCCGCCCGAACTTGGAATCACGAAAGTGCGACCGCTTCCTTCCGCCGTGGGATTGCCCGAGGTGATCGGCCCACTCCAATACGCAATCCAATTGCCGTCAGGGGAATAGCGCGGGGAATGGCCGCCGCGGACGAGCAGCCTCGGCTCGCCGCCGAGAGCCGGCATCACGTAGATGCTGTCTCCGCCCGCAGACGAGGAGAATGCGATGGAGGAGCTGTCGGGCGAAAAAGACGGCTCGGATTCGTCCTCATCGGTATGCGTGAGACGCACCGGACTGCCACCCCCGACCTGCTGTACGTACAAATCGAGATTGTTCTGACCATCGCGGTCGGAGGCATAGGCCACCAGCCGTCCATCGGGAGAGATGGCGGGCCACGCGGATACGCCGGCGTCCCATGTCACGCGCGTCAGCGGAAGATTGGACACGCCAGACGAGGAACGGAACCAGACCGCCACCGCCATGCCTGCGAGGCACACCGCGGCGGCGAACCAGGCTGCGATTTCGCGCCGGCGAGTGCGCCGCGGCGCAAGCGCGGGTAGGGCACGGAAGCGCTCCAGTTCCAGGCAGACATCGTGCATGTTCTGGAAGCGATCGTCGCGGTTCTTTTCGAGACAGCGGCCCACCAGCCAATCGAGAGGGGTTCCCGGCGCCGGACCGGCGGGGGTGAGCGGTCCGGGGTCGCGCTCCAGGATGGCGGCCATGATGGTGGCGCCGCTCTTGCCATCGAAGGCGCGGCGGCCCGCCAGCATTTCATAGAGCACGCATCCGAAGGCGAAAATATCGGCGCGCGCGTCGGCATCCTTGCCCTCCACCTGCTCCGGCGCCATATAGTGAGGCGTGCCTAGAATCGTATTGCGGGCGGTGATGGTCGCGGACATGGTGACCGTTTCGCCGGTTTCGGCAGCGGGGGCGGCGGTGAATTTCGCCAAGCCGAAATCCAGCAGTTTGACGCCGGATTTCGTGAGCATGATGTTGCCGGGTTTCAGGTCGCGGTGCGCGATGCCTTTGCGGTGGGCGGCCTCCAGCGCGCCGGCCATTTCGATGGCGATGCGCACGGCTTGGTCTTGCGGCGCGGGTCCTTTGCGCAGGCGGTCCGCCAGCGTTTCGCCTTCCACCAGTTCCATGACCAGGTACTTCACGCCGTCCTGGCTTCCCACATCGTGCAGCGTGCAGATGTGAGGATGGTTCAGCGCGGAGATGGCGCGGGCTTCGCGTTCGAAGCGTTCGTTGAATTCGCCGCGGACCACCTTGACGGCCACGGTGCGTCCCAGACGGCTGTCCCGCGCCCGATACACCTCGCCCATCCCGCCCGCACCGAGCGGCGCCAGCAGTTCATAGTGACCAAGACGAGATCCGCTGGCAAGATACGTGGCGGTCTGAATGATTGTACTTTATGCCAGATCGCCCGCAAAGTCGCCCCTTGGATGGCTGACTGCCGCTCGCGCTCGGCTCCTGATGACGCGACACCCGCTCCGCGAGCGGACCCAGGCGATGACCGCGCCACCGGCCCGCTGCAAGCCGCCCAGTTGCACCAGGATACCTGGAGACGCGCCGGGAACGCCGGATGGTCTCTGAGGGGTATCCGTTGCGCAGCCGGCAGGTCGGGCAAGTGGCCGATAAACGGCGTTTACGGAAAGTGGCCGGACGCGCTGCTGAGGTGTGCGTCCGGGAGGCTTCGCTGGGTTTGTGGCGACACAACGCACATAAACCTTGAGGAGCACGACCGGATCACTTGCCGCCAGGGTGCCCCTCGTCAGAAGCGATAAGGGTCAATATCGGTAGCGTTCGGGCAAGGGGCCGGCGTCTTGAAGACGATGCTGGGCAGCTTCCGCTAGGCCATTCGGAAGCAGTTCGATTTCCCGTTCCAATACCGGCAAGAACTGGTTGAACGCCCTCCCATGCATTCTGTCCGGTAGCGCCACTTTGCGGGCACGACTCTTGGTGCGGCCAAGGAAGATCGAGAACTGGTCGCTGACCAGCTTGCAGCAGCGACTGGTGAAGACGGGCGGCAGGCTGAACAAGCACGCACGGTATTGCTGGTTGTTGCTGGCCGAGAGCCCGCTCAAACGGCGGCTGTTTGGGAACATGAAACGGCGGATCGGTGCGCTGGCGGTGGCGACCGGATAGCAGGAAGGGCGGTGACACCAGCGAAATCAGGTGACCAGGACGTGGAGGTCGGAGACGTGTTTATGGGAATCACTGAAAGGCGCGGTTTCCCGGGTTTCGATTTTTCCGGCGGGTGGAATTTGGCGCTTGGCAGTGGCAAGAGAAGGCTCCCGGAGAAAAAACTGCGCTCGGAGTGCGCTCGGAGGATTGAGACTTGGTGGTTTTTGATAAGCTGAGCCCAATCCAGGAGCCAAAATGGAAATTCTGGGTGATATTGGTTTTGGGGCATGCGGTGGAAATCCCAAGTTCGCTACTTCCTGGCATGGAGTTCGATTCCTCCCTGCCTGGCTTTGTACCGTTGGCTCTACCGCGTCGCCATCTGGATTGCGGTGCAGGCCTTCCGCCGCTGCCCCGGGATCGTGGCCGTTTATCTGTGCCGCGGAGGCGCAAAGAAGGAGATCACGCCGGGCGTCAGCGACATCGATTTCATTCTGATCGTGGGCCCGGATGCGGCTGAACGGAAACAGGTCGAGCGCGTTTTCAGCCGGCTTCACACCCTCTCTTTCGGATTGATCCCCTACCACCATACGTTCGTGCTGGACGAGCCCGAACTGCACTTCCTCTGGCGTACCACGCCTTTCCGCCGCTACCTGTTCGAGGAAGGCAAGTCGACCTGGCTGCTACTGCACGGGAGAGAGGTGAGGAGTTCTCTGCCGCAGATGACCGAACTGGAGCGCACCGCCTCCTGCTTCGCCTACATGAACTACTGGTGGGCTGAGTTTGCCGATCTTCTGCTGCAGAATGAGAACTGCCGCCGCGATTCCATCCTGCGTCGCTCCGTTTGCTTCAAGGCGGTGGCTGATGTGGCCAACGCTCTGCACGCCCTTCGCACGGGCGAGTCCTGCTATTCGCGCAGCGAAGCCTTGGAGCGCGAGGACACGCCGCTGTGTCGCAGACTCCAGGCAGCCTCGGCGTCACGCATTCCCAGTCGCGATCCCGCCCTCGAGGAAGAGGTTTACCGCTACCTCCTGAAGGCTTTTCTGGACCTTTGGGACACATTCCGCCGGCGCCCCTTCCTGCTGGTCTATGGCGGGGTTACTCAAACCGTTGAGCCCGCGACCACGGATACCGAAGCGGAGATGGCGCAATCGCCATTTGTCGAAATCCGCAGCTATCTGGCCGAGGTCTGGGGGCCGAAATGCCTGGCTACGCATCTCCTCAGGAGCGCCTTCTATCCGCTCGACTGCAGCCTGCTAGTGATCGACGGGGACCGCGACAACCCTCCCGCCCTGGCCGATCTGGAGCGGATGCTGGCTGTCCGCGAGCGCGCCAGCACCGGCCAGCGCGCGCCATATGTCGTGCTGCGCCTGGACGAAGTGGGATTCCCGTTGACGCCGTTCATTCCGCGAGACTTCCATCGAGGGGTTCTGACCCCGGCCACGGCACCTGATGTGTTCCTGCAACTCGGCGTGGCACCCGTCTACTGGACCGGCCACACCCAGTGGCTCCTGGGCGAATGGGACAGCAATCGGCAATGGCTGGAGGCGACCCCGCCCAAGCAGCGCCAGTTGGAGGCGATCGCCCGTTCCGCGGCCGCCGGCCACGTGCACTACCCGCTTCGCCTTGCGGAGATCGTCGCGTGATCACGGGGCGCGCGGCTCGCCCGCTGACGATCGTATTCGCGTTCTATCCCGGGGCGGGGCACATCAACAGCAGCCTCACGCTGGCGCGGCCCTTGCGTGTACGCGGCCATCGCATCGTTTACTACGGTCTGGCGGACGCCCGGCCTTTTGTGATCGAGGCCGGCTTCGAGTTCGTCTCCTTCGCCGAGGAGATCGTGCCCGAGAACGGGCTGCACTATTCTGCCCCGCGGGTCTCCTGGTGGCGGCAGCGTCTGGCGCAGGAGCGTCATTTCGCCGCCTTCCTGGGGCGCTGCGCCGACGGCACGATCGACCGCCAGTTGCAGTCCCTGAATCCGGATCTGGTAGTCTGCGACAGCCTGGTCTGGTACATAGCTTTGCGCGCTCTGCGCCTTCGTTTGCCGACGGCGGGTGTCTCGACCTTTCTTTGTGGCCCGCCGAATCCGCATTCTCCGCCGATCCTGTATAGCCGCGTTCCGCGTGACTCCCCGTGGGGCCGAACCCTGGTGCATGCCGACTGGGCGCGCTTGCGAGTGGAGTTCTTCTTCACGCGCCACCTTGCTTCGCTCTTCCTCGGCCGCTACCGGACGCCAGCCCGGGTTCACAGCCTCACCAATGTCTACCGGAGACTGGCCCGTCAGGCAGGTGTGCCGTGCCGGGAAGGCGTTGACTACTGGTTCGGGTTCGCCGGACCTCATCTCATGCTGCCCGAGATTCTGATCTGTCCCCGGTCCTTCGATCTCGCTTCCGCGCCCGACATCGGGCGGCGCTACGTGGATGGTGCGATCGATGTATTGCGCTCTGAGGACACCGGCCTTCTCGATCAGCTGGACCGCGGCAAACCTCTCGTCTATTGTTCTCTGGGATCGGATTCCCACCTCTACCCGCACTCCGCCCACTTTTTCGATACCGTGGCCGAAGCCAGCCGCTTGCGCCCGGAGTGGCAGTGGGTACTGAGCGTCGGGCCGCATGTTGACCCTGAACAATTCAGGGCGGGGGCGAACCTGGCCGTGATCAAGTGGGCCCCGCAGATGGCCTTGTTGCACAACGCTGCTGTCATGGTGACGCACGGCGGGTTGAACTCGGTGATGGAATGCATCCACCTGGGCGTACCCATGGTGGTCGTGCCGGGGCTCCGCGATCAACCCGGCAACATGGTGCGCGCGGTATCACACGGCGTGGCGGTGGGGGCGAGCATGAAAGGGCTCCAGGCTCATCAACTGGCGGCAAAGGTGGCGTACGCTATGGGCAGCGAGGAGATGCGCCGCGCCCTGGCGAAGCTGCGGGATTCGATCGCCACCGAAAACGGGCTGCTGGCAGCGCTGGAACTGCTCGAATCGCTGGCGGGGAAGCCATGACGGGATCCGAGATCCATATTTGCGTCCGGAAGACCGTGGAATGGACGGACGGAGCCGCCTTTCGCGCTCAGCTCGGAGCTGTGTTCGCCCCGATCGTCGATCTTTGGGACTCGACCTTCAACATCCCTTACCACCTCTTCCGGCATCGCCTTCGCGAGATCGCGCGCGCCAATCTGAAGGAGGTGCGCGGCGCCATGCTGGCACGCTGGGAGGATGTACCGGACGGCGCGCTGGTGCTGCCCGTTGACGACGACGACTGGTTCGCCCCCAGGGCGGCGGAAGTAATCCAGGCAAGGCGCCGCCCCGACTGCAGCCTGTACTATTGGGATGCTATCTTCCTGGAAGTGCCGATAGACCTCGGGCACCTGCTCCACATCTGGAAGCGGCGGATTCTGCACTCCCCGACCAAGTGGACCTGCTGCACCAACAACTACGCCCTCGTCAAGACACCCGAAGCCGAACCGCTTTTCCATTTGCACGTGCAGGCCAGCCGCTGGGTGCACGAGAATCGTAAGCTGGTCGACGTGATCCCAGGCGAGTGGAGCCTGATGAACCGCACATTGGCTTCGCAGACATCGTTGGGAATCCTGCGGCCCGCATGGCGGCGCGGACTCTCCCGCTCCGAACTTCTTCGCAAGTACGCCCGGTATCGCAACCTGTACGGCCGCCCGCCCGCCGAAGGCTTCGAATGGTGCCTTCCGTACCTGGCGATGATGAAGGCGCTGATGGATGACCTGCTGCCGTCAGGATCCGCGCCCGTATGATCGTCGACCTCTACTTCGGGTCTTGCCGGGTGACGGTGGACGCCGGCAGCGGGCTGATCGCGAAACTGCGGCGCGACTTCTCCTGGTTCAGCACGCAACGCGTGCCCTCCCAGAGGCGGGTCGGAGTGACCGCCGTGCTGCAGCCGCCTGACTGGAGCGAGGTCCGGGGATGGTACTTCTTCACCCACTTCAACGGGCGCGTGTACGGCTGGGGCGACCGCCGCTGGGTGCGCTACAGCGACAGCCTCGTAGCCTACGACGCCGCGGCCAATCATGGGCGCGTCGCGTCGCTCGATGACGAGCGACTGTACCACTACACCTACTACCTGATCATCGCCTTGGTGGGCATGGAGCTGGATGCTTTGGGTTTCCATCGCTTCCATGCCCTGGGTGTCGCGGTGGAAGGCCGCACCGCACTCTTCTCCATGCCGATTACCGGCGGCAAGACGACGCTCGGTCTGGCGCTGATGAAGGATCCCGCGGTCGAGCTCTATTCGGAGGACACGCCGCTGATCGACCGGCGCGGATTTGTGCATCCCTTCGCTGTGCGACTGAGCCTGCGCGAGGGGCACGCGGCCACTATACCAGTTCAATTCCTGCGCAAGAAGAACGACCCCGTCTCAGGCCGGAAGATCCTGTTGGACCTGGAGTATCACGGCCTCGACCGCATCGCTGAGGCGCCGGGGGCAAACGCCCTGGTCTTCTGGAGCGTCAAGTCGCGCAAGCCGCGCCCTTCGGTGCGGGCCCTTCCTTCCTGGCGAAGCCTGGCTCTGCTGCTCTACCAAATCGTGGTCGGCAAGGATTGTCCGCAGCGCGCCGAGGTTATTCTGCGCCTCTCGCCGGGCGGAATTCGCATGATTGCCGCCTTGCTGCATTCTCGCGCTCTAGCGGGGTGGGCGCTCTGGAGGAGCAGCCGGTCGTACCGTTTCTACATGTCGCCCGATATCGCAGCCAACGCCGAGTTCATCAAACAATTCATCCGCGCACATGGCGCTTGAGCTTCAGGAGCGCCGACGTGCGCCCGCCTCGTGAATGGGCCGGAATCGCGCGACCCTCTCGGTACACCGTGCGGCTCCAGGATGGACCGCATGATTGCGTCGACGAGACAGCCGGACGTTTACGCCCTCTCTGAGCTTCTTGGATCACTACTTGTTGGGACGTGGAGCTTGTCGGCTGATTTCGGTATTCTGATTTGGCCCACTTCGGCGGTTTGTTTTGGCCCACCCAGTGGCGAACGGGTACTCTGATTCGGGCGCAGCCCGGACGGAGGGGACTCGTTGGACTGGAGAAGCAAGGTGGAGCTATTTGAACGAATCCGTCGAGAATACGAATTTGGAATTGGGACGATTGCGGGGGTGGCCAAGAAGCTGGGGGTGCACCAGGGCCGTGGGTTGCAGCGTGTGGCCCACCCGCTCGTCCTGCATCTGATGGCCGGCGATACGGCGTAGCTCACGGTAAACCAGCGGCATCAGCCGGTCCAGGGCGTCCTTCCGGCCAAGCTTCAACTCGGCTAGCAGTTCGGTAACTTCTCCGCGAGCGTCGACTACGCCAGCCAACCTTTCCAGCGGCTCTGAGATCCGGCTCTGATTGTCCGCGATTTTTGCCCCGATTCCCAGCTTCTTGCGCGCTCAGGCCAGGAGCAGCGCGATGAGAACACGGAACGCGGTGGCGATGGCTTGGATAACAGCGATGCTAGGCAGCATGCCTTGGGCGGCTGGCAAGCCCGGCAACCAGAAGGTCGTGGCTTGCATCGTGGAAACCGGAGACACCTTGGTGCTGGCCACGGCCAAAATGACAGCCTCCAGGCTGTTCCTTTCAGCAGGCATACAACTGGAGTGGCATGCCGACGGCCCGTCTTGCCGAGCACGCGCCGATCAAGTGATCCCGGTCAGTTTGTCGACCAACACCCCTGAGGATCTGCTCCCGGGCGCTATGGCTTTCAATCGTCCGTACGAAGGAGCTCAAGTCCGGGTGTTCTACGACCGGATCACCAATGGACCGCATTTCCCGCAATTGCAGCCGTACCTGCTGGCGCACGTCCTCGTTCATGAGATCACGCATGTTCTGCAAGGCGTCGACCGGCACTCCAAGAGCGGGATCATGACGGCGCACTGGGACTCGTCCGAATATGCGCTCATGGTGAGAGCCCAGCTCCGGTTTGCCGGCGAGGACGTAGAACTGATCCATAAGGGTTTGACCTCGCCCGCGCTCGGCACCGCTTCCGGCACGGTGGTCGCCGCCTCCGGGCTGGCCGCGGCCCAACCGGTGGCGGGGAGATAGCAAGCGAAAATGCACTTTGTCGCGTACCTGGTTTCGGTCTGAGACACGCCTGCAACTTCGCCCGGCTGGCTGAGCGTGGTCGCGGATCGGGTGCGTCCGGTCAGCATGGCGATGGTCCTGTACAACGCTCGACAATTGTGCCAGTGGCCGGTAAACGGCGTTTCCGGACACTGGGAGCCAGCGGTTCGGCACTGCTGCGCATTTGTCCGTAGGTGCCACTTTCCGCGCACTACCCCCTCCCTTCGGGTTGGGGACCACCCGAGAGCGGAAGCCCGCGCTGGTTTCTCGGCAGCCAGAATCTGGTTTTCAATTCCAACAAGGAGGGAAGGTTCGAGATCTACGGCGTAGATCTGAACAACAGCGCACAGCGGCGGCGGACAAGTTATCCAGGCGACAACGTAGCACCGATGGCTTCCTGGGACGACAAGACCATCTGTTTCTCGACCCGAAGAACTGGCTCCTGGCAAGACCCGCGCATTTCGTCGGAAGGCGGAGATCCCGTGCAGTTTACCAGGAACGGCAGGTTTTCCCCTCATGAAGCACCTGCAGGCAATTGTCTCTACTACCAAAAGGGCGATGTGCAGGTCTCGGAGCTGTGGCGAGTTCCGATGGGAGGGGGTGAGAGGAGGCAGGTCCTCGCTTCGGTTGGAGACCGCCGATTCGCAGTTCAAAGTGACGGCATTTACTTCTTTGCATGGGCGCGATATCGCAGCATGGCATAGCTTCAGTTTGTCCGATCTGTCAGCGGGAAGACGAAAAGGTCGACGAGATTAAGGGCCCCTTCCTGTTCTATGAATTCGCCCTGACGATATCAGCCGACGGCCGCGCGGTTCTGTGTACTCACCCCGAGCGCCCCAATTCCGGTCTGCTGGTCGTCGAGGACTCTCAATGATGTCCGGCTGGTGTCTGCAGCGGCTTCAACGGCGAGAACTGCCGTGAGTCTCAATATCTTCGCACAGTCTCGTACGAGCCCCGTCCAGCAGGTTCCGCCATGCAGGGATGTCCGCCAGATAGTGCCGAAACCAAAGGTGCAGGGCCGCGTCGTCCGCGGCTTCTGTCCGCACAAGCGCATCCTCGATGAAGCGCTCGATGCCGACAAGAGCGCTTCGGGCAGACAGGCGCAAATCGCCCTCGTTCGGCCACCCGGAAGACGACCTCTCGATGCGGGCTCGAACGTCGACTAAAGAACGCATTTCCCGCATCAGACTCTCCTTGGCGGATAAGAAGTGATCCGCCGAGATGGTCTCCGCGCACTGTTCGAGCGCAGTGCACCCCGGCGGGGCGTCGACTATAGCAGTCCGCACCGCCCGGTACACGATCTCGCCAATGTTCTGGTAATCGAGAACACCGCTTACGATCTCCTGTTGCGGAGGAGACGCATGCAGCGCCCTGTGGCTGGCCTTGTTAATCGCAGCTCCCGGCCGCCCCAGCAGCGCAAGCCATATCCAGTCCTCGTTGTAACAGAGGGGAAGGAAATGCGAGTGCAGCGACGCGGGTGTCGTCGCAAGAAGCGCTCCGCTGACACCCGGTCCTTCAATGGAGTCCCGAGCGCCTGCGAATGCGAGTTGGACCGGCAAAGTCGAGGGAAACAAGCGGAGTTGATCGAGGAGAAGCGCGGCCTCCTCTCTCGCGTCACAACCGTGCGGGTCGCGTAACAGCAGTCTGAGTGTGTCCTCCGAGACCAAGCGCAAGTGATCCATTACCGACCCGTCGACCTGGCCAAAGTACGCCGCGCCGGAGGCAACCAGATCCCCCCGCGACGTGCTCGACATAAGTTCCCGGATGAGAGACGCCCCATCCACTTCTACAAAGCGGCCTCTATAGACAGCGCTGGTAAGCAGGATGTCGTCATCGAGAAAAACAACGAGGTCGTCCTCTCTCGAATTACAGTACGCGAGCAGGAACGCGAAATTGCGCACGCCGGCCAGGTCCCATGCGCCGTGGCCGAGCTTGCGGGTCGCCGACTTGAGGAGTGTCATTGGGCCGGAGCCCAGGCCGGCCAGTCGCTCGTAGATGGCGTCTTGCCATGTTCGATCTACGACTTCGATCTGAAGGCCGTTCGAATCAGCACTGCCCACAATGGAGTGTTCGTAGGCGGAGAACTCGGGCCTCGTCGAGTCGTCGACGATGTAACAGATTGCCTGCCCGTCGAGCGAGGCCTCGCGCAGGACTTGGCCCAGCCCTTCGATACAGCGGCGAAGTATGGCCGGCCGATCACGGGAGCAAATGAAGAACCTCAAGACGCCGCGCGGCGCAGGCGCGCAGCCGATCAGCCCGGCGTCGGAGTCTCGATGCGGCCCTATGTTCGGCAGTGTGCCTTTGGTCGTAAACTTCTGCTCCACCGTTCCGACGATTGCCCGCGTCCCTCATTCTTGACGACTGTGGCAGCGCGGTGCAACCGCGGGCGTGGGCTCATTGTGCGTCCGTGAGAACGCGGTGCAGCGGCTTGCCGAACCAAGCGCTATGACGCCGCACGATCTCTTCTTGTTCCTCCGGCCTGATGCCGTGCTTCGTAAGTATGCGCACCAGGTTGCCTGCCTGCTCCGCCGGGTCCCGCAATGTGAGCCGCTGCCCCTCGTGATCGCGGTAACAGTAAAGGCGCTCCTCTATGATGCTCACTCTTGCGCCATGCTCCAGCAGCGTCCAGATGAAATCATAGTCGTCAATGCCTGGGGCATCTCCGATGGACTCGTCCAAGCCGGCCGCCTCGACAATCTTAGCCGCCCGGAATAAGAAGAAATGAGTCAGGTAAAAGGCTTTCTCTTCGAGTGTCGCCAGATCATGGTAGACGGTGCAGCGAGGATCTGATGAGAGGGATTCGAATTCGTCGACCCCGTTCCCGGCGAAGCAGGTGAACCCGGTTGAGACGATGTCGCCATCGCACGCGAGGCATTTCTCTACTGCATCCGGTCTCAACCAGTCGTCCGACAACAATAGGCCGATCCTTCCGCCTTTGGCCTTGCGGAAGCCCTGATTAATCGCTGCCGCGAATCCATCGCCTTTCTGAACGCAGGTGCGCAGGCGCCGGGGTAGCTGTTCAAGAGCTCGCAGGGTCCCCCAATTTTTGGCGCATGTTCTGGGCGAACACACAACCACCACCTCGGCCGGAACCGTCTGCCGCATCGCGGAAAGGACACATTGCCTCAGCCAAGTGTCGCGTTGGTTGAGGAGAGGTATAACAATGCTAGCCGCTGGGCGCTCGACCATTTCGGTTGTTACTCTCTCGCCGAGGCCGCGCAACGCCGTTGATTCCCCCGCGTCCGAAAAGCCCGTGAGCAAGGCGTGCTGTTATGCAGCGGCCGCAAGACCGATAATCTAACCGCAATCTACTGCTGCGTGCACAAGAGCCGCATCCACTGCATCGCGCTCCAGTGCCGTCCTCGACGCACAGTTCAAATCGGCTTCCTCGCGGCTCCCGCGGATGCCTCTGGTGGCATGGATGGAGGAGAGCTCTGCCCTCATGCCTTCTTGTCACGCTCCCGGACGAATCATTTGGGCTAAAGCTTCGAACCCTGGTGAGCGGCGCACTGCCATTTGCGTCCAGACTTGACCCAGGTGTCCGTCCAGATGTATTTGCCGCCGACAGGCTGGCCATTGAACGTAGCGTCGATCTCATCCTTGCCGACGACCACGGCACAGCGACCGTGGATGCTAACACGGACGAATACGGGTTTCGTCAGGGACTTCACCTTATAGTCACCGCCCACGCAGTTCTTGATGTCGTCTTTCTTGGTTCGGAGCTGCCCGACATAGTCGATGTTCGTGAAATCCTCAGTTAGGTTTTCCCGCAGAAACTTCTCGATCTCCGTTTTGGCGAGTTCAGTGCGTGACGGCGAGCAGCCATTACGCAAGGCGTTGGACCATTCTATTTCCTTAGCCTTCACTGCCGCTTTGGCTGCCTTGATCCTCGCTTGTTCTGATTCGGTCATGGATGCTCCTTTTACTTTGTGACTCGATTGAAAGCTGCCGGCTGGCACGAAAGCAAAGTGCCGCCATTCGCGCCCGGCTCACGGGCCTGATCCATCGGTATTCGCTTGAGCGCCAGGAGCCTTCGGACGGTTCTCTGCCTATACCTGGCGAGCCGGTTGGACCTATCGATCAGGGGCAAATCGCTTGATTGTACTCATGGCCGAGCTGAAACGCAAGAGGAATTGAGATTAGAAGTCCGATCAGAAAACGTCTAGCGATCGGCGCCTGCGGGCGGGGAGAATGTTCCCAGCCTTAGTTCTCGCGATGAGCCCAGCAGTCGCTTGGGCAGACGATTCTGTTGTGTCAGTGCGGGCGTGCCCGGCCGCGGAAACCGGAGGGTAATCCTGCGGTGAAGCGACATGACAGCGCTGTGGTCTCCGGCTTTGGGCCATCAACGCTGTCGCGACTACCTTCAAGTACATTCCGAATGCCACACTACACACGAGTTGGCCTCTGGTCTGGCGGTTGGGAGTGCCTTTTCGTAGGAGTGGCCCGGAATTCGGCTCAGGGTCCGGCTCACCCTCACCGGAACTTCTCCACCATCATCAGATCGCTCTGCTCGGCTCCAATCGCTGAGTAAAGCAGCCACTGGCCATCGGGGGACACCGACATGCCCCATGCCACGCTCCCCTCGACCCTTGCGACGGTCTCGACCTTCCGGGCGGCAAAGTTGAAGCACTGGATCGAGGGATTCGCCCAACTTGAGAAGAAGTAGATCCCGCGACCTGCAACCGCAAAATACTGGGGGCAAACGCCGCCAGCGATGCGGATCTCCTCGCCGCCCTCCACCGGAACCCGCCACAGTTCAGTGTTGTTCCCCTCATCCTCCGTCTCGAGCAAGTAGTAAACGAATTTCCCGTCGGGGGATTCAACCCCATAAGCGCCGCCTTGTTTCGTGACCTGCACCGGATCTCCCCCGCCAGCGGGAACTTTCCACAACTGGCTCTTTCCAGTCCGGTTGGCACCGAAGTAGATCCACTTGCCGTCGCGCGACCATGAAGCGAGCCCATCTCTACTCTGAGTGCCAGGCAAATGCTCCGGCTTTCCTCCGTCCGCACTGATGGTGTAGATCTCGCTAGTCTCGCCGAGCCGGGCGACGAATGCGATGCGCTGTCCGTCCGGGGACCAGGCAGGGTTGGCCACATATGGGCCGCCGAAGGAGGTCAGCTTCACGGTGTTCGACCCGTCGGAGTCGCACATGTAGATCTCGTTTTTGCCGGAGCGATTCGAAGCGAATGCGATGCGTTTGCCGTCCGGCGAGTACTGCGGGACGTGGTCCAGACGAGTGGAGTTCATCGGCATATTTGCCACCCGCTGGCGGCGACTCAGATCCAGGCGCCAGATGTTCGCAACTGTGGCGTGCTGCGCGTAAGCCACGCGGCCCTGCCGGGAAATCGCCGGCATGGGCCCGTAGCTTTCCCCGCCGAAGGGTAGCCGCTCGGGTTCTCCCAAGCTTCTCGCGGATCCGTGAATGGCCATCTGCCACATGCTTCTATTACTCCCTGCGTTACCTGATGCAAAGAGGATCGAGCTTCCGTCGGGCCACCAGGCAGGCTCATTCGTCCATCTTCGCGAGGACGTAATGCGCGCTGGTTCCCCCGTCGGGCGGAGGTCTTCGGACAATTCCAGGAGATAAAGATCAGAGGCCCCCGGACTGCGGTTGCTGATCACTCTGGTGAACACCACAGCCCGGCCGTCGGGAGAAACAGCGGGTTCTACATCGCCAACGGGGAAACCCTTAAGCGGAGAGGTCAGCTGGCGCTTCTCGCCGCTTTCGACCGAGACCAGGAACAAGGCGAGCGGCTCCTGGGCCGAGTTCCTGTCGGACAGCACCAGCCATTGGCCGTTAGGGTGCCACGACATCCTGCCTACCCCAAAACCTGCCTCCGCCACCACATTGATTTCCGCGAGTTTGCGCTCGGGTCCTTTAAGAGCCGGGATCAGAAATACGCCGCTCTTCCCGCCGGACAACTCACGCAGAAAGGCTATCTGGCGTCCGTCCGGGGACCAGGCAGGGAAAAAGTCAGGGGCGGGATCCTTCGTGAGATGGACAGGCTCTTCTGCGTCGATCTGCTTCACGTAGATGTCGTAGTTGTCCTGCTTAGGACCGTTCCAGGAGAATGCCACTCGGTCCCCATCCGGAGAGAAACTCGGCGACCACGCAAAGCCAGGGTAAGTGGTCAGTGGCACGGCTTGGGGCACTGCGGGGGTGCCGCTAGTTCTGTGCAACATCCAGCCGCCAACGGCAGCCGCCACCAGCGCCAGCGCGGCCAGCACGGCCGGCCAGCGCGCCCGGCGGTGCGCCGGCTTCTCCGCCGCCGTGAGGAGCCCCGATTCCGATTCCTCCTGCACCTCCTCGAGCGCCACCTTGACGTCGGCCATGCTGTAATACCGGCGCGCCGGGTCCTTCCGCAGGCAGCGGGTCACGATGCGCTCCAGATCCCGCGGCACTTCGTCACCCAGCGGCGCAGGGTTGCGACTCAGAATCGCCGCCAGCGTCGCAACGGGCGACTCGCCGGTGAACGCCCTGTGCCCGCAGAGCATCTCGTAGAGCACTGCGCCGAAACTGAATACGTCCGAGCGCGCATCCACCCGTTTGCCTTCGGCCTGCTCCGGCGACATGTAAGACGCCGTGCCGACGATTGTTCCCTCTAGCGTCTTTGGTCCAATCGTCTCCGTCGGCTCACCCTCGCCAGGTTCGGCTCGGGTCAGCTTCGCCAGGCCGAAATCGAGCACCCGCACCACCTCGTGCTCGTCCACCATGATGTTCGAGGGCTTCAGATCGCGATGCACAATGCCCGCCGCATGCGCACAGGCGAGCGCGTCGGCGGTCTGGATCGCATATCGCACAGCATCCTTCAGCTTCAGCCCCCGGCGTCCGATCAACTGGCTCAGCGTCTTGCCGGCAACGTACTCCATGACGATGAAATCGTGGCCTTCGCCGCGGGCGATATCGTAAATCGTCACGATATTGGGATGGCGCAGCGCGCTCGCGGATTTGGCTTCCTGCACAAAGCGGGCATGGCGCGAGGCATCGCCGGCCACCTCCGCCGGCAGGATCTTCAGCGCCACGTCGCGGCCCAGGCGCGAATCGCGTGCCTTGTAAACCACGCCCATGCCGCCTTCGCCGATGCGCCCCAGCACTTTGTACGGCCCGACGATCCTC
>Ga0187851_10000340_pt1 | contig 48727 bp, 42 predicted proteins | sample June2016WEW_6_10_FD_132997 | JGI IMG/M metagenome (GOLD analysis project Ga0187851, IMG submission 132997) | Peatland microbial communities from SPRUCE experiment site at the Marcell Experimental Forest, Minnesota, USA - June2016WEW_6_10 | ecosystem: Environmental > Terrestrial > Soil >...
CGGCGGCAGCAAATACGCCTGATCAGGACTGTAAGACTTGAATCGCGACATACTTATCTTGTCGCCCATCTCCACTGGGAAAATCAAGTGCTTTCTCTAGTTCTCACGCAGACACTAAAGCCCCTGAGGGAATGTGCTCTTTCTGACTCGCATTCCCTCGATGACTTAAACCGCATCTGTCTAATTTGATGGCGGAGTAGTTGGTGGCGCCCCGTCGTGCGGAACGCTTGGAGCCCCTCCCTGCGGCATTCCCATGACCGTCACCGACGCGGCCACAAATATTCCATCCTTCACGGCTCCCTCGACGCGCACCCTGTCACCCACCTGAACATCGGTCAGGGTGATGGGTTCGCGGTGCTTCCGGAAGGTCGTGTTCTCGTCGGCCACAAACGCGTGCGCGGCGTTGTCCACCGCGGCAAAAATGCTCACCTTGGTTCCATCGATGGCTGTCACCTTGCCCATCAGCCACGTCTTGCCAAAGTTGGCTTGCATCTCGCGAAACTGTTTGGCGCGCTCGGGATCAAGCTGCAGCACAACTACAGCGCCCACGGATTTGGCTGCGGCGTTTACTTCTCCGAGCGCGGCCACTGCATCGCCCACCTTAATGTCGGTGGATTTAAGCGGCTGCGGAGGATTTCCCCCGCCCTCGCCCCGTTGCCTCACTGTCTGCTTCATGATGCGTGTGTTCGCGCTGAACAGGATGGTATAGGTTTCGCCTGCATCGGTCTTGATGATGTAGTGGTCGGCTGCCACTTCCGTCACCGTTCCAGTAACGCCGCCTCCGCCGTTCATGCCGCCCCACTCGCCACGTCCCCCGCGCTGGCCGGGGTTTGCATCCTGAGAAAGAGCGCTCAATGTGAGCACGACGCCGAGTGCGATTGCAGACAAAGAACGCACATTCGTGGCACAGCAATTCATACGAACTCCAATGGGTCGAGAAGAAGTCCCTATCCCAATAGACGTTGGAAGCGCCTCATTAGACGACGAGTTTCTGATCTCACGCTGCTTGTTCCTTATCCAGTGTGCATCTTCCAGCCTGCCTTCACTAGGACACCGGAATTCCCGCCGGGGTATCGACAAAGACCCTCATCAAGCCAAGGCGGTGGTCCAAAAAATACTTAAGTATCCACTTGACAAATAAACAGAACCGGTAAATACTTAAGTTCGCACTTAACAATTCTCCTTGGAGGTGAGAAAAACATGGACCAGCAACCCGTAATCCACAACACATTTGTCGTCGAGCGCAGCTATCCCGTCAAGCCCGAGCGCGTCTTCGCCGCCTTCGCCGATCCTGCCCAGAAACGCCGCTGGTATGCCGAAGGCGAAAATAATGACGTCGAAAGCTATGAGCAGGACTTCCGCGTTGGAGGCAGGGAGCATTACTCCAAGGGCGGCTTCAAAGAAGGCCATCCGCTGAAGGGCCTCTCGCTCAAAAGCGAGAACATCTATCGGGATATCGTCCCGAATCGTCGCATCATTTTTACCTCGACCATGGCCGTGGCAGACAAATGCATCTCGGTATCTCTGGGCACCGTTGAACTTCTGCCGTCCAAAACTGGCACCAACCTGATTCTCACGTTCCAGAGTGCGTTCCTTGAGGGCGCAGATGGTCCTGAGATGCGGGAAGCCGGATGGCGCGGGCTACTCGACAAACTGGCAAAAGAGCTTGATAACTAAGTCGGCAATCGCTTCAAGAAGAACCTTCCGTGCCCCTTCCATTTCGCGCTTTTTGCGAAATGGGTGGGAAAGCACGAATGCAAACGGGGCGAATTCAAGAGACCAAAGAGCTAGCCGTAGAGCGGCGCAGAAAGGCGCGGAGATGGGCAAAAAGAAACCCAATATCGACCGTATCTTCCACGCCCTCGGCGATCCCACGCGCCGGGCCATGATGGAGAAGCTGAGTCAAGGCACCATGTCCGTGTCGCGGATGGCAGAGCCGTTCGCCATGTCTCTGGCCGCGGTGGTTCAACATTTGCAGGTCTTGGAGGAAAGCGGCCTGGTACAAACCGAAAAGGTGGGTAGGGTGCGCAGTTGCCGCATCGAACCCGGAGGGCTCGACGTCATGGATCAATGGATCCGCGACCGCCGCTCAATTTGGGAACATCGGTTGGATCGTCTGGGCGATTTGCTCACCGAGCGGGAAAAGAATGGCTAGGATGTGGGGGAATCAAGCGCGTGCCAACGGCAAGTGGACCGGATCTGTTGATTGTTCTTCTCAACAGATCCGGCTGATTCTCTACTTCAGCGAACTCATCTCGATCACAAGACCCACATCAAGTCTGTTGCGGAACTGCACATGGCCTCCGCGCACAGACGACGCGGGAAATGCCCTGTAGATCGGAGACAAATTCGACCCGCTCAAAGCCGGCGCGCGTGAGCAAATCGGCAATCGCCGTCGACTGACCGTAGCCGATTTCGAGCGCCCCAAATCCGCCCTGAACAAGCGCATCGAAGGCAGCGGGAATGAGACGGCGGTAGATTTCCAGGCCATCTTCGCCCGCAAACAAAGCCTGCGCAGGCTCGTACTCGCGCACCTCAACATCGAGTGAATCGCAATCTGCCATGGCCACATACGGAGGATTCGAAACAATGATTTCAAATCTCTCTCCCTCAACCGGCGCAAGCAGATCGCCCAAAAGAAGCCGAATTGCGACTCCGTTGCGCTTTGCGTTCTCCTCGGCGAGCGCCAGTGCACGCGAAGAAATGTCGGTTGCCGTGATGGATGCTTGTGGCAGCTTATGTGCCAGCGCCACGGCAATCGCTCCCGACCCGGTGCCGACATCCACAATGCGCGGGGCGGAAAAGTTGGAGACCAGTTCAATGACCTTCTCCACTAGGTGTTCGGTCTCCGGCCGCGGAATCAGCACATCGGACGTGACGCGAAATGGCAAGCCGTAAAACTCCGTCTCGCCCCTGATGTATTGGATAGGCTCGCCCTTGCGGCGCCGTTTAACTAACTCCGCATAACTCACGGATAAGTCATCGGCGAGTAACTCATCGTCGTGAGTAATCAGCCAGGCGCGGCTTCTCTTCAGCAAGTGCATCAGCAATAGCTCTGCATCCTGCCGCGCTCTCTTGGGATGCGGACCATCCTTAAGCGCTGACTCCCCAAGATCGAGACAATGGCGAAGTGAGGGCATAGAAGGCCTCAAGCCGCCTTGGTGTCGGCCTTCAATTGCTCCGCCTGATAGTGGGTGATAAGGGCATCAACGATGGGCTGCAACCGGCCCTCCATGACTAGGTCAAGCTGATGCAAAGTCAGGCCAATGCGATGGTCTGTCAGCCGGTTCTGCGGGAAGTTATAAGTGCGAATCTTCTCGCTGCGGTCGCCGGTGCCCACCTGCTGCTTGCGCGCCTGGGCCAGCTCGGCATTCTGCTTATCCATCTCCTGCTCGTAAAGCCGCGAACGCAGCACGCGCATTCCCTTTTCGCGGTTCTTGATCTGCGATTTCTCGTCCTGGCAGCTAACCACCGTGTTAGTGGGAATGTGAGTAATTCGCACTGCCGAATAAGTGGTATTCACCGATTGGCCGCCGGGACCTGACGAGCAGAAAGTATCGATGCGAATATCCTTGGCTTCGATCTTCACGTCCACTTCCTCAGCCTCAGGCAGCACGGCCACCGTCACAGCCGATGTGTGAACGCGGCCTTGCGTCTCCGTCGCGGGAACGCGCTGCACCCGATGCACGCCGCTCTCCCACTTCATCTGCGAGTAAACGCGCTCGCCCTCGATGATGGCAATCACTTCCTTGTAGCCGCCCACGGCCGACTCGGACATCGACATCAACTCAATCTTCCATTTGTGCTGCTCGGCAAAGCGCTGATACATGCGGAAGATTTCGGCGGCAAACAGCGATGCCTCGTCGCCGCCAGTCCCCGCTCGAATTTCGAGGATGACGTTTTTCTCGTCGTTGGGATCCTTCGGCAGAAGCATGACTTTGATCTCTTCTTCCAAAGCCGGTTCCCTCGGCGCGAGCTTGGCAATCTCTTCCTCGGCCATGGCCTTCATCTCCGGGTCGGCCAGCATCGCGCGCGCTTCGGCCAGGCCCGCGCGCACCTGCTTCAGTTCGCGGAACTTCATCACCGGAGTCTCCAGGTCGCTGAGCGCCTTGCCGGCCTTCTGATACTTCTCGCGGTCGCTCACCACCTCGGGCAGCGAAAGCTGGGCAGAGAGCTCTTCGTAGCGCTCTTCCATCTGTTGCAAACGGTCAATCACGGCTAAACCTCATCTGCACGCCTGAGTTTCATTCGCCCGTGCATGGGCGTGTTTGTAAATCCTTTGGAGATCGAATCGGGAAATGGGCGAAGAACGAGTGTAGGCGGCGAGCGCCGCTAGAGCAGGGCCCGGATGGGCTGATGGAGAACCATACTTCTGTTTCTATTTTAGCGCGAAAGTGCACTCGCAGGTTGAAGATTTCTCTCAATAGCACTCGCCGGCCTGGCAATCACCCATCAGCGACACCTGCAACGTCGAGTCGTGCCCAGGGCCGGAGTAGATTGTGATAGTCGCGGGCCGGTAGGCTGCGGGCTTGGCGGTCATGATGTTGGGCACAAAGTTCTGCGGGTTCCGGTCATAGAGCGGGAACCATGTGCTCTGAATCTCGACCATCACCGTGTGGCCGGCCTTGAATACATGGTCAACATCGTGCAACGAAAACTTGTACTCGCGCACTGCGCCCGCCTTCAGCGCAGCGGGTTTTTCAAAACTGTCGAGATACCGGCCGCGAAATATTTCCGCATTGGTCATGAGTTCATAGCCGCGCATCTTCACGTCGGGATCGTTGGCGGGGTACTGGTCGATGAGCTTCACCACGAGGTCGTTGTCCGTGCCGCTGGTCGATGCGTAAATGTCGGCGACCACCTCGCCGGTCAGCACCAAATCCCGCTTCAGCACGGGCAGCCTCCACACGGCCACGTCTTTGCGATCGGTAACAAAACTCTGGTCCTCGGTAAGCCAACTGTACCACTGCGAGCCTTCGCTGTAAGTCTCCTGAACAGGCCGATGCCGATAAGGCACAGGGTTGGCTGGGTCGCTCACATAGCCGGTGCTGGCTGCGGCGGTCGAGCCACTGAAACCAAGCATGCTCGCGCCCTCGAGGTGCAGGCTGGTTAACCGGGATTCGGCGGGCGGAAAATGTGTGTACCGCTTCCACGTGTTCGATCCGGTCTGAAAGCTTGCCGTGTCCTCCAAGTCGAAGCCCGATGGATTTGTGCCAGGTGCATCCTTCAAATAGTGCGCGAAGAATTTTGCCTCGATTTGAGCGCGGAATTCTCTGCCAACGGGCTCACCAAAGTCGAGGCTGCCCAGGCGGCGTGAGGACGACGACCAATAACCGTGCCGCCACGGACCAAGGACAAGGAAGTTCTGATGGTCTTGGTCGTGCGGCTCCAGCGCGGAGTACTCGACCTGCGGGCCGTACATATCTTCCTGATCGTAGTAGCCGCCAACCGAGAGCGTGGGCACGGCGACCGCATTCAAACTATGCTCCACACCGCGCGAGCGCCAAACCGAATCATATGCGGGGTGATTGAGGAAGAGCTTCCAGGTGGGCAGCAATCTTGAGCCGGATTGCTTCACGTCTTCCGCAAAGTTTCCGCGCTCCAGAAAAAAATCGAAACCGTCGCGCGGTTTGCCGTCTTTGTCCTTGCCGTAGTCAGGAGTGATTTCTCTCTTGCCGGTCTCCATGCGCAGAACGTAATCGTAGCCGTAGCTCTGGCGGAAGGCGCCGTTGTGAAAAAAATCGTCGCCCATCCACGCATCAATCATGGGCGCCTGCGGAGAGATAGCCTTGACCGCAGGATGCGGGTCGATGCCGGCCGCCATGGCCAGAAAGCCCGGATAGCTTGTGCCGACAAATCCCGCGCGGCCGTTGTTGCCCACCACATTCTTCAACAACCATTCAACGGTATCGTATGCATCGGTACTTTCGTCGAATAATTTCGGGTTGCGATGGTCCGCCATCGGCCTGCTCATAATGAATTCGCCTTCGCTCTCGTAGCGGCCGCGAATATCCTGTGCAACGGCAATATAACCGTCGCGGGCCAACTCAGGGCGAGAGCCGAAAAACGAAGCACGATTGACCCCGCCCACGCCGTAGGGCGTGCGCTGGATGAGGAACGGCAGCGGCGCGTTGATGTCGGCCGGCTTCAAAATGATGGTGTGCAGCTTGACGCCGTCGCGCATCGGGATCATGACTTCAGTGCGCTGGTAGTCGTGAAATACGTGATGAACAGGCGGGCCGGTACGGCTATACCGATCATTGGGCGTGTCAGAAAACACCATACTGCTGCCGTGGCCATCTTCATCGAGCGCGAAGCGAAGAGTGAACTTCGCGCCGTGCAAGGAAAACTCGAGCGCGGAGACAGGCTTCAAATCAGCGGGAACGTTACGTTCGGACTCGAAGACAAGCTTGCCGTCCTTGACGTAAAAACTGACCGGCGTGTCAGGCTCATTCGGATCGGTATATTCGCCGGCGAGCGACTCGAGCTGTGCCGCTGTCGACGCAGTCGCCTGTGCCGGCGCCGCCGCCTGGGCAGGGAGAGACGCCTGGGCCTGACCGAATGAAACAGAAAACAGAGTGAGAGAAAGCGCGACAAAAGCAACTCGAAGACGAAGCAAGAATGACCTCCGCAACACAGGAAAAATGATCGGCCCAATTACTCGATAATAAGTAAAGCGCGTGGACCCCAGCCTGTGCCCTTCACATTGCAAAGAATCTTTTTGCCTGTGTCCGGAAATGAATTAATGCCCGTGGCCGTGGTGGCTGTGGCTGCGCCTGCTGGCCATCTCTTCCATCGGTACGACGCATCCTTTCATCTCCTCGCAGCCCATGTGTTCAAACTGAATGGTCGCGTGGCTGATATGAAATCGCTCCTTGAGCAGGTATTTGAGGCGAGCCAGAATGCATGCGCTCGCCGATGGCGGAATGTCGGCGATGGTCACGTGACAAGCCAGTGCGCTGGAGTTTGAACCGAGACTCCATACATGCAGGTCGTGGACGTTGACCACGCCTTCGATGGCCTCCATACCTCCGCGAATCTCAGTGAGCGAAACGCCGCGTGGCGTGCCTTCAAGCAGAATATTCAGGGTCTCGCGAACGATGCCGAAGCTGGTCCAGAGGATAAGCGCGGCAATCAGCAACGAGAGCGCGGGGTCGATCCAATTGTGGCCCGTCAGCAAAATACCCACGCCGCCGGCGATAACCGCCGCGGTTGAAAGTGTGTCGCCGGCCATGTGCAGAAAAGCCGAGCGCAGGTTTACGTCGCCGGCCACGCCCCAGAGCAGGGCCGCTATCACGCCATTCATCACTACGCCTGCGGCAGCCACAATCATCATCAGCCGCGGCTCGATCGCAACCGGCGAGTTCAACCGGTGGACCGCTTCGATGGCAATCCAGACGGAAATCGCGATGAGCGTCGCCGCGTTGATGAATGCGGCCAGCACGCCGGCCCGCTGGTAGCCGAAGGTCTTCGAGGGGTCGGCGGGACGGGACTGATAGTAGACCGCAACAAAGCTGAGCAATAAAGCCAGAAAATCGGAGAGGTTGTGGCCGGATTCGGAGAGCAGCGCCAGAGAGTGAGCGCGCAGCCCGGCCACGAAGGTGACTGCCACATAAGCCAGGGTGGCCACCAACGAAAACCGCAGTACGGATTGAGTCTTGCTGGCGCCCGAACCGGTGGGTGCCGCATGAAGATGCATGGTCATAGTCTACCGGGGATAGGTATTCGGAACCAACGCTTGCCAAGCCTTGGAAAGCACTGACGCCCATGCGAGCGAAAAGCGAGCGGCTGGCCCCACCGCGGGTGGCGGCTGGCCCCACTGAAGGTGCCTATTCGTTGGCCTCGATGCGGCGTCCGTGCGGCTCCTGCACTCCGCGTGCGTTCATGCGGAACAGCAACGCGAAGGCGCGCAGCTGGTCGCGGCTCACGCTCAACTCCTGCTCGTAGACAAACCAGCGCACGCCCTCGGTGCAGGGCGGTACAGTCAGAGAGCCCGTGTAGGTCCAATAGCCGCGATCAGCGGGCAGCAGTCCGGCGGGGTCAACCATATCCGCAATCTTCTCGCTTGCTCCTGCGGTTTTGGGCAGGTGTTTCCACAGTGCAGCCAGCACAGCATTCGGGTTGCCCGCGTCCTCCGCCAGCCGCACCGCCACCACAGCCAACTTGCCGTCGGCGCTTCTGTGCACCAAATGTGCCTCCATGTCGGTCAGCTTGCCCTTCACCGGTGTCTCGCCAGGGTGGTGGAAGTGGAACTGCACCAGGTCATAGCGCACGCCGCCGGCCACAATATAACTGCCAGGATTCACATGGATCTCAACGGTGTGGCCGGTGTTGACGAGCGTCACTGGGCCCGCGATGTAGTGAAACTCGATAGGCTGGAGCGCCTTGTTCAGGTGTGCGCCGCGAATGTCCAGCGGCGACTGCTCATGGCCCTTCGAACAAGCCTTATAAGCCGGATCCAGCTTGCCCCAGACCAGCTCGCCGCGTTTTCCCACGTAGTCCCATGGAGTGGTTTGTGCGGCGGCCAAGGTCGCCATGCCCAGTGCAAGAACGGCAAGTGCAGGGAAACGCATAGATTGCTCCTTGACAGAATGATTCAGAATGGACGCGCAACGCGTCAGAGAGCATTCTAAGGCATTTACGGGACGGCTGTAGCAGGAGATCGAAGCGGTGTCTTTTGCAGACGAGAGTGGCGAAAAAAGCGAGAGGAAAATGGGCTGTTCGAGGGCCGGTTTTTCGGCTCGGACCCGGCAGAAAGGCTGGATTTTGAGGCAAGAAACAGATATTTCCGGTGATTTTCAGAGGTCAAATCTCACCATGCGGGAGAATTCGGGGCAGGAGTTTTTCGAGCGGCGTTGATTTCAAACGGATTAAAAAATGATCTGCAATGTTTTGAGAGAAATTTATACCCCTGGGTTAGTGGGGGTAGGGGGTAGGGCTCGGGTACGGTGTCAGGCGACAGGGATCAGCAAAAAACCGCGCCTCCGGTCGGTGTCCATTTGGTGATTGTGCGGAGAGAGCGACTCGGCGGAGTTTGGGGATGCTGTCATCATGCGCTTCCGGGTAGTATTCCTCTGCAAAACTTGCTGAGGCAGCGTTGATACGTCTGGCGAATCATGAGGAGGCTTCGGGAATGGTTCAAAATGCTCGGCCGCAAAGGAGGAGAACGCACTCGGGGGCGAGATTTCAACAGCGGGCGAGCGAGACAGAAGATGGACGCAGAGAAGGTAAAGGGGAATGAGATGAAGCGATGCAGTTTCCGGAATAGCCGGCAATCCAAGCGTTGCAGCGGTCCATGAACCCTGGGGCGTTCCCCATTCTTGTTCATGCGCTAGAGTGCGATATTTAATGTACCGTTTTTCCACTGCGGTAGGAGAGTCTCGGTCAAAACTTGTGTTGACTTTCGACAAGACATCCCTTAAATTCTATGAGCCTAGTTTCTAATAAAGCGCCGCACAGTCAACGCAATAGCCACCCTGTCTCATTTGAATAAGGAGCCCAACCTTGAAGAGCCAGATGTTTGACGCAAACTTCCCGCGATCGATGAAAAACTCAACCGATACAAAGTTCCTCAAAATGATTCTTCTAGCGGTCGTCTGCGTTCTCACGCTGATGATCTCCCCTGCCATTCATGGCCAGGCTACGGGAAGTTTCTCCGGCAATGTTATCGATAAATCCGGATCGACGATTCCCGGCGCAACCGTGACGGTCACTTCCCCCGCAACAGGTCTGGTCCGTACTGTGAAATCAGACGATGCGGGGCATTATCTGGTTCCGCTGCTTCCCGTTGGCGTTTACACCGTGCGTGCGGACGCGACGAACTTCAGGAGCGCTGAAGCAAAAGACTTGCGCCTGCAGGTTGACGAAGCGAGGGAACTGAATTTTACGCTCGTGCCCGCAACTGTGGTGACGAATGTCGCGGTTTCTGCTGATGCGGTCACCGTCGAGACAGCCAGTCCCTCTCTCGGCCAGGTAATCACGTCGCAGGAGGTGACGAACCTGCCTCTCAATGGCCGCGATTTCGTTCAACTGGCCACTCTTACGGCCGGCGCCACTGCGGAAACGAACCCCAACAGCTTTTTCACCCAGGGCGCCGACAGCGAGGTGGCCGCGCGCGGCTCCTTCTCACTTTCGGTCGGCGGCTCCCGTCCCAACAGCACCGACTGGCTGCTCGATGGAGTCGACAATAACGAACTCACCGCGGGTGGCATCGGCATCTTTTCTTCGATCGATGACATTCAGGAATTCAAGGTTTTAACCTACACCTATTCCGCCGAATTCGGCTCCCGCGCCGGCCCCACCGTCCTGGTCAGCACAAAATCCGGTACCAACAACATTCACGGCTCTCTCTTTGAGTTTGTACGCAATACCGATCTCGATGCCAAGAGCTACTTCGCCTCCGGCGTGGAAAAGTTCAACCTTAACCAGTTTGGCGGTTCCGTCGGCGGACCGATTATCAAGAACAAGACCTTCTTCTTCGTCGACGCCGAACAAAAATATCAGCGCCACGGCATTCCCTTTACAGGTCTGGTGCCTTCGCTGGCCATGCGCACGGGCGACTTTTCCGCCGACAACTTCGGCGATACTCTTTCCGGGATCGGCGCCAATTTCACTCCGGTAATCGCCAATCCGTATATGCAGGGCGCGTCGACCAACGCGGCCGCCTACCCGAATGTCTACTTCCAATGCGATGGCTCGGGGAATCCTATAACCCCCAATGGTGATGGAAGTCAGCCCCAAGGGACCAACTGCAACAAGATTCCAGCCAACCTGATTGACCCTATTGGGAAGGCGATGCTGAACATTTACCCCACGAATCTTGTCAACGCCGGGAACTCCGGCACCGGCTACAACTACGTCAACGAGCCTGTGCGCACTCTGAACGAAACCAAGTTCGATGCCCGTCTGGACCACACGCTCTCCACCAAAGACAATCTTTTCGGCCGTTTAAGCTACGACCAGGCAACCTCGTTTGTTCCCGGTGGCGCGCCGGGGCTCGCCGAAGCAAACGCCTTTGGCAGCAGTGAGAACCTGACCAACCACGCGCGCAACATCGGCATTGGCTGGAACCACGTCTTCTCGCCCCGCGCGCTCAACCAGGCCACCCTCGGCTACGACCGCATCTTCGACTACATTGCCTCACAGGATAACTACACCTGCGAATCGGCCATCCTGGGAATTCAGGGCGCTGATCTGGGCTGCACGGGGATCGGCCCCGGCAGTACCCCCAACTCCACTGCTCCATACAGTGAAGGCTTGGTTTCCGCTGAAATCACCAGCGGCTATTGGGCCCTCGGCGATCGCGGCTACTCTCCTTTCCAGGGTGGTACGAACATTTACTCGTTCAAAGACGATCTCGATCTGATTCGCGGCAAGCATGAGATTCACGTCGGCATCGATATCCGTGCCAATCAGATGAACGTCGGCACAGCAGCCTTTGGATCCGGCTTCTGGCTCGTCGGTACCTTGGGAAACTTCACCGCACAAGGTTTCGCCCCCGGCAATCCCGAGGCGGACCTGCTGATGGGACTTCCCGGCGGGGGCATCCACGACCAGACATACAACGGAGCCGTCAGCGGCCGCCGCTGGAACATCATAAGGCCCTTCGTCGAGGATGATTGGCGCGTTACCCCGTCGCTTACCCTCAACCTCGGCCTGGCCTGGGACTTGACCACTCCCATCACCGAGGTCCATAACCGCATGGCGGACTACATCCCCTCATTAACGGGAGGACAGTTGCTGATTGCCGGCAAGAACGGAGTGAGCAGATCGGCCGGCGTCAACATGTTCAAGGACGCATACGAACCCCGTCTTGGCCTCACATGGAAGATACACGGAAGCGACATGACTGTGCTTCGCCTCGGCTTTGGCATCTATCACGATTCGTCCTGGAACCAGGGCGCGCAGGGTCTCTGGCAAAATCCGCCCAACCTCGGCGAGTCCGATCAATTCATCGGTAACTTTAGCTGCATCTCCGCGGCTTCATATTGCGCCTCCGCGCTTGGGGGACCGGTTTACGGTGTCACTACTACCACCGGAGGCTTTCCCCTCCTTCCCACGCCGCAAGATGTGACCAGCTTCACCGGCACGTACGTCTACCAGCCAACCAACTTCCAGCCAGGCAGGGTTCACCAATATAACGCGAACGTCGAACGTCAGTTGCCGGGAAATGTCCTGCTGACCGCCGGCTACGCTGGTTCGGTCGCGGGCCATATTCTGGTGATCGGCAACGGCATCAACGTCAACAGCCCCTCCGCGTGCGGCGTGGTCACCGGCTACTCCATCGGCTGCCTTCCCGGCGGCGCGCCCTATGCGTATACCAACACCTTTACCTTTTACAACGACGACGCAAACTTCAACAGCGCCTTGCTCTTCGGCGATGTGGGCAAGACGCACTACAACTCGGCGCAGCTCAAAGCGGAGACCAAGACGCCAAAATACGGCCTCTACGCCTTGTTTGCCTACACCTACTCCCGTACCTATGACAACGGTCTGTCGGACGGCCTGGGGTCAGAGTTGAGCGCACCCTATTTCCCGCTTCCCAACTGGCAAAACCTGGATTGGGCCTTGTCGCAGATCAATCTCGATCAAAGCTTCACCGGCAGCGTCATTTACGATTTGCCCTTCGGCCACGGGAAGCAGTTCGGAAGCAGCTGGAATGACGCGACCAATGCCATTCTCGGCAACTTCCAATTGACTCTGATCGAAAGAATCTCTTCCGGTTTCCCAGTTCCCTTGATAGACAGCAAAAATGCGTCGGGCACTGCCTTCAATTCCGGCGGCGACTCCTACAACTTGAACCGTCCGAACCAGGTCTCAGGCTGTAACCCCTACGCCGCCAACCACAGCCAGCACCAGTGGATCAACACATCCTGCTTCGCCGCGCCCGGCCAGATTGCCGCCGGCGTGAATGTTGGTGGCGAGCTCGGCAATGCATCGCGTGTCCCGGTCGTCGGGCCGGATTTCGTCAACACCGACTTCTCTCTCATCAAGAAGATCGCGCTGCCTCGCAGAGATATGGGCTTGGACTTCCGCGCCGAGTTCTTCAACCTCTTCAATCACACACAGTACGGCATGCCGGGGAACGACATAGGCGTAGCAACCACGGATCCAACGGGAGTTATTACGTCGGCTAACGGCTTCGGTACCGTCGGCTCCACTGTCAACAACCCGCGCCTTATCCAACTGGCGCTCAAGCTTTCATTCTGAAGCTGGATGGTCTCCAGTGGGATCAATGCCCACTGGGGACCTCTCAACGAGCCGAGAATGCGTTCAGGGCACGACTTCGGTCGTGCCCTGAATGCATTAAGGCGCCCAATATTTATCAATCCCGGGCGAGTGACCAGCCGCCTGGAAACTGCACTCCTCAAAAAAAAGGGGCCCTTCTGGCGAAGGGTCCCTTGGTGTTGCGATGGTGCTCGGAAACTACTTGGCAGCAGCCTTCAGGCCCGCCTGTTCAGCCAGAGCGGCGGCCTTGTCGGTGGCCTCCCAGGTGAACTCGGGCTCGGTGCGGCCAAAGTGGCCATACGCCGCGGTCTTCTGGTAGATGGGCCGGCGCAGATTCAGGCTCTCCATGATGCCCTTGGGCGTAAGCGAGAAGTTCTTGCGCACCAACTCGGTGAGTTTAGCCTCGCCGATCTTGCCGGTGCCGAAGGTATCCACGCGCACGCTGACCGGCTCGGCGACGCCAATGGCGTAGGCAAGCTGCACCTCGGCGCGTTCAGCCAGCCCAGCGGCCACTATGTTCTTGGCGATATAGCGGGCCATGTAAGCCGCGCTGCGATCCACCTTCGTCGGGTCTTTGCCGCTGAAGGCGCCGCCGCCGTGACGGCCCGCGCCGCCGTACGTATCCACGATGATCTTGCGGCCGGTAAGGCCAGTGTCGCCCATCGGTCCGCCGATCACAAATCTCCCCGTCGGGTTGATGTGATACTTGGTGTGCTCGTCGAGCCACTTGGCCGGCAGCACCGCTTGAATCACGTGCTTGAGGATGTCGGCGTGCAGTTCTTCATTGCTGACCGTATCCGCGTGCTGGCTGCTGATGACCACGGCGTCAATGCGTGCAGGCTTGCCGTTTTCGTCGTACTCCACGGTGACCTGGCTCTTGCCGTCGGGGCGCAGATAGGCGAGCTTGCCGGACTTCCGCACGGCAGTTAGCTGGCGGGTAAGCTTGTGGGCCAGAGAGATGGGCGCCGGCATCAGCTCAGGGGTTTCGTTCGATGCGTAGCCGAACATCATGCCCTGGTCGCCGGCGCCGCCGGTGTCAACGCCCTGGGCAATGTCGCCTGATTGCTTGTTGATGGTGGAAATCACCGCGCAGGTGTTGGAGTCGAAGCCGTAGAGAGCATTGTCGTAGCCGATGGAGGCCACAACGCCGCGCACCAGGCTTTGGAAATCAACGTATGCTTTGGTGGTGATTTCGCCGGCGATAACCACCAGGCCGGTGGCCAAAAGCGTCTCGGCGGCGACGCGGCTGTAAGGGTCCTGCTCCAGGCAGGCGTCCAGAATAGCGTCGGAGATCTGGTCCGCCATCTTATCCGGATGGCCTTCGGTGACGCACTCAGAGGTAAACAAGAAACGGTCGCTCAATGTAAAAGCTCCTCCCATTGCAGGGATTTCAATTTGGGCAGTCTGGGGCGAGGACCGGTTCACGCTGGATCACCGGCACGGAGAGCAGAATATCTCTCTCGCATCGGACCCACTCTCGCACAGCACATGCCAGCACCGTCAGGCCATGTGCCTTGGGATGCATTGTTCTATGGTAATTGCCACTAGTGTCCGAGAGCAATCACTCGCATTGAACGGCGAGAAGTGCGCGCCCAAAGGGGTTGTAGGCATGGTGAACCGCGACTGGCTGACAGCATTCGAGCGTCAAGCCTTAAGTAACCCGGTCCGTTATCTCGTCTTGCAAAGAGCAGAGAAATCCGCTAACTAGAAAAGCTTCACGGCAACAGCGTGGGCCACCAGCCGCCGCGCAGGCCAAAGTAGCGCACAGCCAGACAAATGCCCGCCAGGCCCACCAGCAACAGCAGCGCCGCACCGATCCGGCGCAGACGCCTCTCCAGTTCGTCTCGCCGCTGAATGCGGGCCTTGCCTACATTCGAGGCAAACTCCATCCAACTGCGGTCATCTTCCAGCATCTGTCCACTGGCGCGATATGCCTTCAAGAATCGCTCCGTCCAGTCAACCTCATCCAGGCCCACCGCTCCCGCGTAGCCGCGGACAATGCCCTTGCTCAGGATGCCGCCGGGAAGCTGGCGAAACTTCCCCTGCTCCAGCGCAATCAGATGTTGCTGGCTGATCTTGGTCACCGCCGTGATGTGCTCCAACGCTATGCCGCGGGACATCCGCTCTGTGCGCAGGTCTTCTCCAAAGCTGCTCATCGTTCGCCACACAACCTTCAGGTACTAGGTAAGATTGACCACTCCACAATAAACCTAGCTGCCTCTTAGGTCAAAGCTTATCGGCATCTTTCCATTTTCGTCTCAGGGCGCTGCGACTTTTCCTTTACGAAAGTACCCAATTGACCGCTTCCATCGCCGCGCGTCCCTGTTTCTTCGTCGGTGCTCAGCACAGTTTTCGCATCCGCTCAGGGCTGTTACCCTTGAAGCGAGAGCTTTTCTAGCATTTTTCAGACTCTCGGAGCCATCTTTGGGAATGAATAAGCTTATTTTTGCCAACCTGCTGCACCGCCCGGTCCGCTCAATCATCAGCGTCCTTGCCGTGGCCATTGAAGTGATCATGATCCTGTCCATCGCCGGCATCTTCATGGGTATATTGAACGATACAAAGGAGCGCACGAACGGCATCGGCGCCGATCTGATGATGCGCCCCTCCAATGCCAGCATCATGGTTGGGGTAAGCGGCGCGCCCATGTCGGCCAAGATTGTCGATGTCCTCCGCCAGTTGCCCCATGTCGCCGTCGCTTCGCCGGTTATTCAAAACCTCCACACCACAGGCAAAATCGAAGTTCTCTATGGCATCGATTACCCCAGCTTCAACGCCCTGAAACCCTTCGTCTATGTCTCCGGCGGACCGTTTCAGGGGCCTGATGACGCCATCATAGATGACATCGCGGCAGGAGCCGACGGCGGCCTTAAGGTGGGCGATACCATCACCATCTTGGATCATCCCTTCCGCATCTCGGGCATTGTCGAACACGGCAAGGGCGGGCGCAAGATGCTGCGCCTCGATACGATGGGCAAGTTGATGGGCTCAGAGGGCAAGGCCTCTCTTTTTTACATCAAGTGCGACGACCCAGCCAACGAGAGCGCTGTCATTAAGGAGATCCAGGCGACGCGCGGCCTGGAAGGCAACCCGGTGGAAACCATCGACGACTGGCTCGAGCAAATGACGCCGGACAAGATTCCCGGCTTCAATATCGCTCTCCGGGTGGTCACCTTCATCGCCGTTCTCGTAGGGTTTCTGGCCATCTTCCAGTCCATGTATACGGCTGTTCTCGAACGCACGAGGGAGATTGGGATTCTCAAGTCGATGGGCGCTTCCAAGCTGACCATCGTGGATGTTGTGCTGAGAGAAACTGCCGCAATGGCCGTGGCGGGAGTGCTGCTGGGCATTGCGGGCACATTCGGCGTAAAGCTCCTCATGGTCCACGTGTTTCCCATGACGCACTTCGAGGTCACGGGCATCTGGATCGCCAAAGGCTCCGCCATTGCCTTTGCAGGGGCTATCTGCGGCGCTCTCTACCCGGCCTGGATGGGAGCCCGCAAGGACCCCATCGACGCGCTGGCATACGAATAGGCCCGGCCGCCATCTCTGGGTGCCCCATCCTCGCCGCGTACTTGTTTTTGCGGCTAGGGTGGGATAGTTTCGCAAATCTCGGTGCCCCACCCATTTCGCGCCCTTTGCGAAATGGGTGGGGTATCTCAAACCCGGATGAACCGAATCAGCAAATTCATATCCATCTCCCGGTCGAGACCGCTGCGCTCTTACCCTAGTACACTGATATCGTTCCACCAGGATTCCCCATGAAGAAATTCGCCATAGGCATCTATGCCGCCGCCACCATCGCCCTCATGGTCTGGGGTTTTTATCAGGCCGTTTATGTCGCGCCCACTGACGCCATGCAGGGCGAGATTTTTCGCATCATTTTCTACCACGTGCCCTCGGCCATGGTGGCGTTCCTCTTCTTCGCCATCTCGCTGGCCGGTTCCATCGGCTACCTAAGTTTCCGCCGCAACCGTCCGCTGTGGGCGCAAGTCTCCGATGCCTGGGCGCTCGCCGGCGCTGAAGTTGGCGTGGTCTTCTGCACCGTTGTGCTCACCACCGGCCCCTTGTGGGGACGCCGCGCCTGGGGCATCTGGTGGACATGGGACGCGCGCCTGACCACCACTCTCGTTCTGTGGCTTATCTATGTCAGCTACCTACTGTTGCGCCGCTTCGCCGCCGGCCCTCAAGTGCAGACGCTGGCCGCCGTCCTTGGCATCTTCGGCGCCCTTGATGTGCCTATCGTCTACATGTCGAACCGTTGGTGGCGCACACAGCACCCTGCTCCGGTCTTCGGTGGCGCGCAAGGCTCCGGCATGGACCCGTCGATGGTGTCTGCCTTTCTGTGGAATATCCTGGCCTGGCTCTGCTGGGGAATCCTGATTCTTGGCGTCCGTTACCATGTCGAGCGGCAGCAACAGAAGATTGCGGCCGCTGAAGCCCAGCAAGCGCTCGACGCCTGATTCAGCCAATAATCCGCACCTGAACCAGAGAAATTAGAGGGAAAAATGGATCAAGCAGCTATTCTCGACCACCAATTCCGCATTGCCGCCTATGTCGTCACCTGGGTCATCCAACTGGGCTATCTCACATGGCTCGGCGTGCGCTGGCAAGCGCAGAAGCGCGATGCCGCCCGCCTGAGTCAAAAGCCACGCTGAATTGTCACTCCTCTCAGGCCCCGACGGCAGGCCTTCGCCGCCGGGCGCGCGACACCCCCGTCCAGTCCGTAGCCCTATTAACCTTTATGTATCCGAGAACCAAAAACCTCTCATATAGCCCGATAACCTATTTATTGTTAATCACTTAAGGATACAAACTAAGACCGATTCCACCCTTCTTCCCGCCGTTTTCACCCCACACACCGCCGTCAAATGAAGGCCGCTACGCCTGACTCCTGCCACTAGTCTTTCGTTTGCTTAAGATTTCCCACATTTTGCCGATGCTATAGATGGAAGCAAATGTGCAGGGGGAATTGCACCTTGCTTCTCAAATGCTCCGCTTGGCTGATGCAAGAGATAGCCGTTTGCGCTTCTGTTCAGATTTGAACAGCTTTGGGGATTGCAGTGCTGAGACTATCCCAGAAGGCGTAGAGAACCGCCAGCATATCTTCTTGACAGCGCTAGACATGTCCGGAGCGGTATTTGACGGCCCTGGCCTTTGCTGGCGATCAAAGAGGCTGAGGGCGTGCCCATACTTGCTAACCGACCCCGGCGAACCGGGAGAACGGACATACCTATGCCTGCTGATTTTGGTGACATTACAGCCTACCACCGTGAAGAAGCCGCCCGGCATTTCGCGCTCGCTCAAGCCGCCCGCGAACGGGAAAGTTTCGGCGAGGCTGATTACCACGCCTCTATGGCCGTCCGCTGGTACGAAGCCGCGCAGGAGCAGAAGATCGAGATGCGACAGGAGCCTGCTGTCCGCCACATCGCATACCGAAAATCAAACTACCGCGCCCCTGAGCCGCTGATGCAGCGTCGCCCTTCATTCGTCGCCGGCTTCTTGTCAGCCATCAAGCGCAAGTCTCAGGCGATCCTCCATTCCCTCACTGGGAGCCATGTTCCCATGGAGGGTTTGTCGATTCGCTGACCACGGCAGAGCCTAACCCGTGCTTCTGTTCTCAAGATTTTACGGATTATTTAGGAGATCCAAGTCCGGCCGGTTCCGGCAGGCCGGACTTGTCTTACGGCAGCTTGAATGCCTTCACGGCAATGGCGTTCGGGGCGCTGCCGGCTGAGAGCAATGTGAAGAGCGAGAGCGTGCCTGTGCGAACCACGGCCACATCATTCGAGCGGGAATCGACGGCAAACAGCAGAAGGCCGGAGCCGGAAATCGCCAGTGCCGAAGGGCCGTCGCCAACGTGAATCGATCCCATGCGCTTGCCTTCGTCGATAGCGTAGACCGTCACGTATTGCGAGTGAAGGTTGGCCACGTAGAGCATGGAGTTATCCGGCGAGACCAAGCCGCTGACTGGATAGTCGCCGATCATGGTTGCGCTGCTCACGTCGTCGGTGTTGTTGATGATCTCGGAGATGGAGTTGGAGAGCGAGTTCATCGCGAACACTTCGCCGCCGTCCGGTTTGAGGGCCAACTGCAACGGCGCCTGGCCCACATCGAGCAAAGCTTCCAGTCGGTCGGGCTGCGCGAGTTGGGCCTCGCCTTTGAGGCCTGAGGTTTTGTCCGGACTTGATGCGGAGCGGGCCAGTGCGATGGCCATGATCTGATGGCCTCCCGAGCAGACCACAAAAACCTTAGAAGAATCGGGAAGAATCACGGCGTCGGAAGCGCGAGGGCAGCCCTCGAATACCTGCCGGACGCGACGAGCCGCAGGATCGATGAGACTGACCGAGCCGGCTTTGCGATTGGCGACGACCAGTGTCTTGCCGTCGGGAGAGATGCGCGCTGCCACCGGCTCCTCGCCAGCGCCGATAGCCGCAATCTCACTCCGCGCCTTCAGGTCCACCACGGAGATGGTGTTCGAGCCGGAGTTGGCCACGTACGCCAGCTCGCCTTTCGAGTCGATATCGATGGAGACCGGCTGCCGGTGAACCGTAATGGCGCCCGAGACGGTATTGTTTTCCGCGTTGATTACCGAGATCGAACCCTGCCCTCCAGCCGCGCCGGAATTGACTACGTAGACTTCGTTGCGTGTGGGGTTCACGGCGACTGCCACAGGATTCTGTCCCACGGCAAGCTCCCGGTCCACCCGCACGTTGACCACGTCGAGCACGCTGACAGTTCCGCTGCCGCCGTTGGTCACGTAGGCGTATTCACGGTAGTTCGGAGGGTATTGCGGAAAGTCATGCGGCCGGCAGCTGGTGAGACCCAAGGCCAGCAGGGCGAGCGCGGAGAGGTGTGTAATCGTGGCGTACGGAGAGTTCATTGAATAAGTCCGGCGTTCATAACGGTTGGACCTCGAGTTCAGGCTCTGGCGGTCTCGATACGAATGCCGCGCGGCAGATTGCGGCCAACCACCGGAGCAATCCTTTCCAGCTCGTCCATCATGATGGCGAATTGCCCAGGATAGATGGACTGGGGGCCGTCGGAGAGCGCCTTTTCTGGGTGGTCGTGCACCTCGACCATGACGCCATCGGCGCCCGAGGCTACCGCGGCGCGGGCCATGGGCAACACGCTGTCGCGTTTGCCGGTGCCGTGGCTGGGATCGACAAGGATGGGCAGGTGGCTCACTTTCCGAATGGCCGGAACAATGCTCAGGTCCAGGGTGTTGCGCGTGTGGTCGGCAAAGGTGCGCACCCCGCGCTCGCACAGAATGACCTGGTAATTGCCCTCGCTCATCACGTACTCGGCCGACATCAAAAACTCTTCCAGAGTAGCCGAGAGGCCGCGCTTGATCAGTACCGGCTTCCTCAGTTGGCCGGCGCGCTTCAGCAGAGAAAAGTTCTGCATGTTACGCGCGCCAATCTGAACCACGTCGGCCCATTCAGCCACCAGGTCCAGCGTCTCGTTGTCGATGGCCTCGGTGACAATGCGCAACCCGAATTGCTCGCGAACCTCGGCCATGATGCGCAGCGCCTCCACGCCCAGGCCTTGAAACGCGTAAGGCGATGTGCGCGGCTTGTAAGCGCCGCCGCGAAAGAACTGCGCGCCCGATGCGGCTACCGCTTCGGCAATGGCAAAGGCCTGTTCGCGGCTTTCCACCGAGCATGGCCCAGCGATGATGGCCAGGTTGCGGCCGCCGATAGCAGCTTCGGGATGGCTTCCAATTCCCGCAAATCGTATTACGGTGTCTTCTTCTTTCACGTCCCGGCTGGCCAGCTTGTAAGCCTTGGAAACGCGGATCACTTCAGCGACTCCAGACAGCGCTTCGAGGTTGCCGCGGTCCACTTCGCCCTGGTTGCCGGTTATGCCGATGGCGGTGCGCTGCGCTCCGGGAAGCGGATGTGCGCGAAAGCCCAATTGCTCTATGTGATCGCAGACCGCCTGGATTTCCTCCTGCGACGCCTGCGCCTTCATGACAACCAACATAGCCGGCCCCCTCGAATCATCAGTCTAACGGCTGCGGCGGCGAAGGGCAATTGTCAGGATTCGCGGGAATCGGCTTGGGGCGAGGTCGCTCCCGGCTGCACCTTGTAATGCAGAATAAATTCCTCCTGCTCCTGTGTATCGGGAACAGCACAGCCGCGGGCGTCTTCAATGGCGTCCAGCGCCTTGTCGGCGCGCCAGCCCAGATGCATGAGCGCGCAGGCCGCTGCCACCGTTGACCGGCCGATGCTGCCCCGGCAGTGGATCCCGATATGTTCCCCTTCTCTGAGACGGCTTGCCAAATCGATTACGAAGCTGCGGAAAGCGGCTGCATCAATCGGTATCCGTGTGTCGGGAATCGGAAAAGTGAGAAACTTCAGCCCGATCTCCTTGGCGAGCTGACCTTCGTCCGCCAGGCCGAGCGAATCAGCCTCCCAGTTCTCCATCATCGACACCAGGGTTTGAATGCCGCTCTCCTTTATTCGCAGCAGTGCATCTTCCAACAAGTCGTCGCCGCGCGGGCGAATCAATATGGCCAGCGGCGCGACCGGAATTCCTTTGATCCAGAAAATGCCCTTCATGGCGTTCAAACTCCTGCTGACTCTTCGATGCGGTCGCAGATGCCAGGGATACCGAAGCCACGCGCCGCGCCTTCATCTATAAATCGAACATGGGAAGCAGTATAAGTCATCACTTCTTTGATGATAGACGGCGAAAAAGCCAGGAGTACGGTGCAGCCCTGAATCACAATCTACGTGAAATGCTCCCATCCCTGCGGCTCAAGCGGCTTTGCGCCTTGCGAGGAGATCAGCGTCATTGCGGGTCGCCCCGCGCGAGTCTTCAAGATTCGGCCGATTTTCGTAATCTTGACGCCTGCGATCGCTCGCGGCAGCTTCGCCGTCGCCCGAGCGGTAAAAAGCAGTTCGTAGTCCTCGCCGCCGTGCAGAGCCTGATTGAGAGTCGCGCCGGGATGGATCGGCAGCGCACTCGCATCCACCTCCGCGGCCACACCTGACTCCTCGCAGATATGAGCCAGATCCGATGAAATGCCGTCGCTCAGGTCGATGGCGGCTGAAGCTACTCCGCGCCGTTGAAGCCAGAGGCCTTGGGCAATGCGCGGCTGCGGGTAAAGGTGCGGGACGAGCTTTGCGGCCAGCTTTTTTGGAACTCGTGGCGGCTTTGCGCGACCGGAGTTGGCGTTGGCCAGATTTTCCAGGCAGGCAAGACCGGCAGCTGCTCCGCCCAGAGCGCCAGTCACATAGAGCAGGTCGCCCGGCTTCGCGCCGGAACGCAACAAGGCCCGCCCATGGGCAACGGCGCCAACCAGCACAATATCGGCCACGGCCAGGGAGGATTCGGCCAGGTCTCCACCGGCCAGTGGCGTCGAGTGGAATTCAGCCAGCGCCAGCAACCCATCGAGAAAGCGCTGCACCCAGGAATGGGATTCGGCCCCAACCGCGATCCGGCGGCCACCCGGCAAAGTAAGCTCGCGCGGCAAGCCCAAAGAGAGAAAAGCGCCAACGGGACGCGCGCCCATGGCTGCCAAATCGCTCAAGCCGCGCGCCAGAACGCGATGGCCGACGGCTTCAGGTTGGTGCCAGTTCAAGTGGAAGTGTTGGCCTGCGATCGACAAGTCCGTCGTTACCGCCAGTTCTTCGCCGCGGCGCGGAGCCAGCAGCGCGCAGTCGTCGCCGATGCTCAGCCGAATGCCGCCCCTGCTGTAACTCCTGGCCGCGCTCGCTGCACGCCGGCGAATCTCGCCGAGCAAGGCAACTTCGCCTCGCCCGACACCGGAATGGGTCTGCTTCATACGCACCTTATGAGAATAGGGCAAACCAACGGGATTCTTGCTGGCAATGTCTTAACTGGGGCTAACTTCAACTGAATCAGCGATGACATAGGTAACTAGTTGGGTAATGTTACTTTTTTCAATTTCGTTGTCCCCTCAAGGCTGAATTTGTTAAGCTTGACAGACGATCTTGGGAATACGCCCGCTAGGGGGTATTTATTATTTTGGGGGCTGGAAGGCTCCGCTGCCTTGGGCTTTTGATAGTGCACGGCGAGTTGCGATCCTGCGCTTCGCAGGGATGAAAGGCAAAAAATGCTTCGCAAGCGCTACTACGTTCTGTTTGTTGCAAGAGACGATGACGGACAGATCCGCAAGATCTCCCTGCCTCTCAAATACGTTTATGGATTTCTGGCCGCCGCGCTGGTGGGAGCCTTCACCATCGTTGGATTGTTCGGCTCTTACACGCGCATGCTGCTCAAGACCGAGAGTTTTAACCAGGTCCGCCAGGATCGGGAAACACTGCGCAAAGACTACAAGCAGATGGCGCAGATTGCGCACGAACGCAATGTGCAGGTGGCCTCGCTGGGAGCGCTGGCAAGCGAAGTAACCGCGCTCTACGGACTGCGACAGAACAAATTGGCGGCAGCCAAGCCCGCGGCTGCGGCAAGCGCAGCGGCTGAGTCCACGCCCGCTAGCATGGCCGTGACAGACGACCTATCCCAGCAGCAGGTAAAGCTATCCATCAACCAGTTTTACGCGCTACGCGCCGAGGCCATGTCGGGCCGGGTTTCCCGCGCCCTCGAGAGCGGACTCACGCCCAGCTTTGCCGGAGACTGGACCGAGTTGGCCGACGCTCCCTCGCTCTGGCCGCTGGAAGGCCGTATCGGCTCGAGCTTCGGCGAGCGCCAGGACCCGATTAACGGCGAAGGCGCCTTCCACTCCGGAATCGACATTGACGCGCCTACTGGTACTCCAGTGCGCGCCGCCGCCGACGGCAATGTGACCGGAGCCTCCATGAACGCTGGATACGGCCGCGAGATCGTGATCGATCACGGCCACGATGTGACGACAATTTACGGGCATCTATCGGTAATGGCGGTCGTTCCCGGCCAGCATGTCGTGCGCGGCCAGGTTATTGGCTATGTGGGCCAGTCAGGCCGCGCCACCGGTCCGCACCTGCACTATGAAGTGCGCGTCCACAAGGTCCCGGTCAATCCGTATAAGTATTTGCGCACCACTTATGAGCAGATGGCATTTAGTGACCCGGACGAAGCCGCCCCACTCATGCAATAAGCTGCCTTGAGCGCAGTTAATTTGCCTTGACTGCTAGTTAATTCGGGCTAACTCCGCTAACACCTTTAACTCCACTTCACGTACCACCCACATAACTCACATGCCAAATCGAGCGCGAGCCGTCGTCGGAGACGAATAGCGAGCCGTCTTTGGCTTCGGCCACGCCGACCGGCCGGCCCCAGACGGTTCCGTCGGGAAGCACAAAGCCTGTGAGAAAGTCTTCGTATTCGCCGGTCGCATGGCCATTCACCATCGGCAGCCGAATAACCTCATAGCCGCCGCGCGGCTCGCGGTTCCATGAGCCATGCTCCGCTGCGAATCCCTCGCCCTTGTACTGGGCGGGAAACTGGCTTCCCTCGTAGAAGAGCATTTCCAGCGATGCAAAATGAGGATTCACCAGAATGTCGGGAGTGATGACTTTGGATTGCAGTTCAGGGTGCTTGCCGGTGTGGCGATAATCCTGCACGCCACCGGAGGGGCCATGGTAGTAGAACCACGGCCAACCGTAGAAGCCGCCTTCCTGTACGTGTGTGATGTAGTCAGGCGGAAGATTGTTGCCCATTCCGTCGCGCTCATTGGTCGAGCACCACAACTCGCCAGTGACTGGATTAATCGCCTCTCCCACGCAGTTGCGCAGGCCCCAGGCGTAGATCTTCACAAACATCCCTTCAGGCGTGAACTCCAACACATCGGCGCGATGAAACTCCTCGGGATGCGTATCGGGGTCGTCCACGTTGGAGTGCGAGCCGACCGAGGCAAACAGTTTTGTGCCGTCTTTCGAGAACACCAAGTCGCGCGTCCAGTGCCCGCCGCCGCGCAGCCGCCCGCCGCCGGGCAGATCGGCCAGATGCTGCGAGGGGCCTGTCGCCTTCAGGTCGCCGTTCTTATACCGGAAGCGGACAATCCCGTCGGTGTTGCCTATATAAACCCACGCGGGATGTGCGCCGGCGGGGTAAAAAGCGATGCCGAATGGCTGGTGCAAACCCTCGGCGAAGACCGAGACCTGCGCAGCCTTCGCGTCCGCGCCAACACCTCGGAAAATCTTGATCTTGCCGGTTTCGCTCTCAGCCAGAAAAAGATCGCCATTCGGTGCGGTGCGAATCAGCCGCGGATTGTCCAGGCCTGCGGCATAAAGCTCCACTTTGAAACCTTTGGGCGCTATGGGCAGCACATTCGCGGGCCGCGGAACCATCGTCGGGCCGTTGTCCACCGACTGCCCAGGAGCCGGCGCGGGCAGGTCGGCCACTGTGAGATGACGGCGAATGCCGGGGAATTCGTGGGCCGCGTCAGTGAATGCAGCCTGCCCGGTAAGCACGGAACCTTGGTGCGCGGCGCTTGCCCGCCAATGGCTGATCTCGAAGCCAAGATAGGCCAGAAAGAGAAGTGAGCAAATAACGGCAGCGGTCCTCAAGGACCAATTGGGAAAAAGCATAAAACCTCCGCTGGGGATGCGGTTCAATTCCATGGACGGTTGGTTGGGACGGATGGACGCGTCTGCCGCCCCGCTTTGTTGCTGTCTACTTTGACGCGCCTGAGCCGGAAGAGGAATCAGCCGGGTTTCTGGGGCTCGCGGCCGTAGCTGCAAACAGCTCGCGATCCAGCGAAGCCGTTACAACCACCCGGTCGTGCTCCTGCTTCACTTCTGCGGTCTTCAGCAGTTGCTTCAGCCCGTTGTTGGCCGCGTTGTCGGCCAGTGTAACGGTAATGCCGCGGGCCATGATCAACAGCATATTGAGTGCATCGCATTGGCTTGCGGCCTTGTCGCTGCTGGGGGCTATCTCCACCACTTTTACGTTCAGCGATCCACCCAGCGACAACGCCGGCGTTACGCTGGCGATGATGGTCGAGTCGGCCTCCAGCGGCAGCGAGAAACCCAGAATGTTGATCGCCCCGCCGCGTTCGTCGGCAAGAGGCAGGCCGATCTGTCCCACGCCCCAGGCCAGCGAGAGCAGCGGAACCTCGTGATAGTGCCGCCTGAGCAGCGTCGAGCCGGCAAAAGGCCAAGCGGCGGTCGAGTGCCGGTCGAGCATGGAGTGAATCTGCTCAGGGGTCGGCGTGTTCGATACGGCCACCATGTCGTAGCCGATCTGCGCCACGCGCACCGTGCGCCCCTCCGAGGGAATCGAGTAGACGATATGCCCCGCGTATGACTCGCGCGCCGCCGCGTGTGCATCAAGCCAGTCGTTCAGTCGCTTACCTGTAATTTTGCCCACCAGCACCATCGAATACGCCACCGTGCCGTTGGGACCGTTGGGGTCCGTCATGCGGTGCAGCGCGATGGCCGCCTCGTCCAGGTCGCGCTCCGGATCAATCCCAATCGCATCAATGAACTGCTGGTACTCGGCGGCGCGCTCCGGCGGCTTAAGGTCTTTGTGAAAGAAGGCGCGCACCGGCTTGAGGTTGACGTAAATGATGCCGTCAGACTCGGGCAGCAGCCGCGCAGCTTCCGGCGGGGCCTTCGAGCGCAGGAAGATAGCCACGGCCAAAAAAATCAGGACCGCGGCCACCACCATAAGCGTTCTTCGCGTGCGTTTATTCATGAAGGACCGTCAGAGATACCCTATCACTCCGGGCGGAATGGGTGGCTATCTCGGCCCGCTGCTTCAGTTCTTAACCGTCATAGTGTCTGAGTCGACTGCCTTTTTGCCAGTAATACCTTCGAGTCCAGCCAACAGGCCCCGATAGTCGCTCTTCTCCGCCTGGAGTGCAAGTCCTCCTTTTTTGCCGCCGTCATCCCATGTGAGCCCTACGAAATGCTTCTTCGATTTGGCTAACAACATCAACGCTCCGAGGCCCAAAGTGAATACTCCAATACCAATAGCTGCTCCCACGCGCCGGTGAACATCCTGCCCATAGCTGATTTCCGTCACCGCCGCAGCCGAAATGACCGCAACTTCCGTGTCTCCCTTCTTGATCCGGATGTTGTCGCCATCAATGTAGAGCTTCATATCTGTTCCGGCCTTGGCATTGGGAAGCGATCCGCCGTCATAGACGATCTTGTAACCGTTGTCGCCAGCAAACGCGCTGACTGGAAACAAAATGCAGAGAAAGAGTGCCAGTATTTTCTTCATTCTCAACCTTTCAATTAGGAGTCTTGACTAGGCCCTGCAACGAATTACGCCTCAAAACCGCAAAGTCAGTCACAGAATGACACCTGAATCATCAACCCAGACCCAGCATTTCGCAAGAGATTTCTCCTCAGCGCCCAAAATAGGCCTTCGCTTTAAATGGCGAGGCTCCCAGGTCTCATAAGCAAGACATGGGAGCCTTCAAGTTGGTCGAGATATTGTGCGACTGCCTACCGTCCCACAACCAGCACAACAAAGCTGCCGGGAACGATCGCCGGCCGAGGCCGCGGATTCTCCGCCGTTGCCGCGGGACGCGGGCCAAACTCGGCGGTAACCAGATAAATGCGATCGGCCAGTGAATCGTAAGCCATGGTGCGCGCGCCAGGTTGCGTGGGCAGACTCTCGATAGTGGGATAGCCCGGATCAGCGGCATTGACTACAGAGAGAGTTCCTTCCCGCCCGCAGGAAGCAAAGGCCAGCTTGTGCGCGGCGTCCCAACCAGCGGCGTCGGGACCATCACCAATCTCAGGCGTAGCCAGCGACTTGCCTGTCGCGGCGTCGGTCACGGCCATTTTCTTGCCGTCGCAAACACTGAAGAGCCGTCCGCCGGCAACGTCAAAAGCCAGCCCGCTCGGCCCGTCGCAGCCGGTCAGCGGCCACTCGCCGGTGAGTTTGTTAGTGTGTGCGTCCAGCCTGACCAGCTCGTTCTTGTCTTCGATATTGTCGAAGATAGTGCCTTTGCCATCGACAGCGGCGAACTCCGGCTTGCCCGGGAGGGCGATGGTGGAAACAACTTTCTGCGTGGCGGCGTCAATGACCGTCGCGTCGTGGCTGCGCCCGTTGAAAGTCCAGACGGTCTGTGTAGACGGCTCAAAGACGATGGCGTCGGGATTTTGGCCGGCTGGAATGGTGGTAACGGTCGCCAGCGTAGTGCGGTCAAAGACCACCACGGCGTTGCCGCCGCCGTCGGAGATGTAGCCGAACTTCCCGGCGTCATCTAGCGCAATACCATGCGTGCCGTGCAGTCCTGTAATACTGCCCACGAGCTTTCCCGTCTGCGTATCGACCACATCCACGCGCATGCCGTGAGCGAGATAAAGCCGGCGCGCCGCAGAATCAGCAAGCAGGTAATCCCATCCGCCCTCGCCGCCCACCTTCCAGGTGTCCAAAACTTTATAAGGCTGCTGCGCGGCCATTTGCGCCGGGACTGCGAACAAGCCGCAAAGCAAAACCGCGGCCGCAATGGGCCGGGCAAAAACGCTAAGAATGGACATGAGAAATCTCCTCCTGCAACACGGGAAGAATACCATCCCCCACTGCGGCAAAACGATCCGGCTCGTTCAACCCCGCCCCGATACATTACCCTCATAGAGTTGGCCCGAAAATGGGCCAGAGGACCTCACTTGCGCATTGTTCTCTCAAATATCGGAACCTTCGGCGACATCAATCCGTTAATCGCCATTGCATTGGAACTCAAGCGGCGCGGCCATGTGCCTGTAATGGCGCTGCCTGCCGTCTACGAGCCGAAGATCCGCCCGCTGGGCATCGAGTTTCACGCCGTCCGCCCGGACATCGATCCCACCAATACGATTCTCGTGGAAATGGTCTACGACATAAAGCACGGCACGGAACATGGCCTGAGGGATTTTCTTTTCCCTTCGCTGCGCCAAACCTATGACGATCTGCTCGATGCGGCCACCAAACCGGAGCGCGCAGATCTGCTGCTGCTCGGCGAGTTGAACTACGCCGGCCCGCTGGTTGCCGAGGTGACCGGGATTCCCTGGGCAAGTTACGTGCTTGCGCCGCTCTCGTTTTTCTCCGCCTTTGACCCGCCGGTGTTGCCCCCCTATCCACGAATGGCGCGCGCCGACAAGCTGGTACCTGGATTCGGACGCATCGTCAGGCGTCTCGCGCGCTTTACCAGCCGCAAGTGGCCGGAACCCATTTACGAGTTGCGCCGCGAACTGGGATTGCCCCGAGGCGCCAACCCGCTCTTCGACGCCAAACACTCGCCTGACCTTGTGCTGGCTCTGTTTTCGCGCGTATTGGGTATCGAACAAAAAGACTGGCCGGAGCACACGCGCATTACTGGCTTCTGCTACTACGACGCCGACGCCGGCAACCAGGCGCTGCCGGAGAATCTCGAACAGTTCCTCATCCAAGGCCCGCCTCCGGTGGTCTTTACCCTGGGCTCAGCGGCTGTGCTGGCTGCCGGCAACTTCTACGAGGTTTCAGCCAAGGCCGCCATCCGTCTCGGGATTCGCGCTGTGCTGTTAATCGGAACTGACCCACGCAACCGCCTCAAAACGGCCTTGCCTGAGTCAATCTGCGTAGCCGAGTACGCGCCCTACTCCGCCCTGCTCTCCCGCTCGGCGATGGTGGTGCACCAGGGCGGCGTGGGAACGACGGCGCAATGCCTGCGCGCGGGCAAGCCGATGCTCATCATGCCCTATTCGCACGACCAGCCAGACAATGCCCGCCGGATGAAGCGGCTGAAAGTGGGCCGGGTAATTCAACGTGGCAATTACAAACCGTGGCGCGTGGCGCGTCGGCTGAAGGCAATGCTGGCCGAGCCGCTGCTTGCCCAGCGAGCCAAAAGCGTGGCGCAGCAACTTAGCCACGAGGACGGCGTGCGCGAAGCCTGCAATGCGTTGGAGGAGTTATACCGGCACACGCATTAAACTTTTCCTCTAGATCTCGAAATGGGCGCCTCATCCATGGCGCGTATTTGTTATTGCGGTTAGGGTGGGATTAGAAGACCCCATCGGATCATCTACAAAATCTGGGTGCCCCATCCATCGCGCTTTTTGCGATGGGTGGGAAATCACGAAGCTTGATCGGTCTTGTTCTTTGGGAAACACGGAAGACCGATTGGCTTCTACTTAGTCGGTCTCCACCGCAGAATCGGCTTCCTCGCCGCCTGCACTTCATCCAGCCGTGAGACGCGCGTCGAGTGCGGCGCAGTCTTCACCAACTCGGGCGTCTCATCCACTTCGCGCGCGATGGCTTGCATGGCATCGATGAACAGGTCCAGTTCCTCCAGCGATTCGCTCTCCGTCGGCTCAATCATCAACGCGCCGTGGACAATCATCGGGAAGCTGACCGTGTAGGGATGGAAGCCATAGTCGATCAGCCGCTTGGCAATGTCACCGGTCTTCACTCCCTTGGCCGCCTGCCACTTGTCGCTGAAAACCACCTCGTGCATCGAAGGAGTCCTGTATGGCAAATCGTAAAAGTCTTCCAGCTTGGCGCGTATGTAGTTGGCGTTGAGTACGGCGTCTTCGGTCGTCTGCCTCAGCCCGTCGGGGCCGTTGGCCAAGATGTAAGCCAGCGCACGAATAAACATTCCCACGTTGCCATAAAATGCGCGCACCCGGCCAATGGATTGCGGCCGGTCATAGTCCCAGCTTTTCGCGCCGTCCTTGTCTTGGACTAGAACCGGCGTGGGCAAGAACGGCTCAAGAAACGCCTTGCACGCCACAGGCCCGGAGCCGGGTCCGCCGCCGCCGTGGGGCGTCGAAAAGGTTTTGTGCAGGTTCAGGTGCATCACGTCTACGCCGAAGTCGCCGGGCCGTGCCTTGCCCACCAGCGCGTTCATGTTGGCGCCGTCCATATAAAGCAGCGCGCCCTTGGCATGAAGAATTTCGGCGATCTTCGCGATCTGGCTCTCAAAGACTCCAATGGTCGAGGGGTTAGTCAGCATAAGTGCAGCAGTGTCTTCATCCACCTGCCGAGTCAGCGCTTCCAGGTCGATGCCGCCCTCGGCGTTGGACTTGAGCGTCTCCACCGTGTAGCCGCAGATAGCCGCTGAAGCTGGGTTAGTGCCGTGCGCCGAGTCAGGGATAAGTATCCTCTTGCGTGGGTTGCCTTGCTTCTCGTGCCATGCGCGGACTAGCAAAATTCCCGTAAACTCGCCGTGAGCGCCCGCCGCCGGTTGCAGCGTAATAGCGTCCATGCCGGTGATCTCGATTAGGCAGCGCTGGAGCAAATCGATAACTTCAAGAATCCCTTGCGCCAGCGAGTCAGGCCGGTAAGGATGCGCCTCGGCCAAGCCTTCAATCCGCGCGACTAACTCATTCACTCTCGGGTTGTACTTCATTGTGCACGAGCCCAGCGGATACATCCCCAGGTCGATGGCATAGTTCCACGTCGAGAGCCGGGTGAAGTGGCGGATAATCTCAATCTCGCTCAACTCAGGCAGCTCGCCCGGCGTCTTGCGGTGTGCCGCGCCAAGCAGGCCCTTGGCATCTACAGCAGGCACGTCAAGCGGAGGCAGCTTGTAAGCGCGCTTGCCCGGCGACGACTTCTCAAAGAGCAGAGCCTCGTTCTGTGTTGGGTGCGGGCGAACTTTCTTAATGCTTGCTACTGAAACTTCAGATGACGCCATTTTTGCCTCGCTGCAAACTCGTCGAAACTTTTCCAAGCTAACTTTCCTTGATTGAACCTTGCCGCTTCTTTGTTCCATAAAAGCGATCTTCGTGAAGACTCCACGTGCACCTTGCCCAAACGTATCCGGCCACTGGGCAAGCTACTAGCATACTAGCCACATAAAGCCAATGCAGTTTTTGATGGCGAGCCAGGATGCCTATACTTGTCAGGACAAACATGCTGCCGCCCCACTTCAGCACTCCGTGGTAAATCATGAAGGCTTGCTTGCCGTCCTTGCGCTTCTTCTCCCATTTCAAACGCTGCTTTTCGCGCATTTCGGACTTGAACTTCTCGAACACTGATGTACCCCCATTCGCGAGTCTCCTTCCGCGCTTGATTTCGCGCGTCGAAACTGTCTATCTTATCGCCACTGATAACTATCTTGTCGCCGTTGTTGACAACATTCTCGCCGTTGAGGGTCATCTGCATATTTCCTATCGTTACAACACCATGCTTTGTAACAAGGGCACGGCTTCAGCCGGGCCAGAGAGAGCAGGAAAGATGGCCGGGCTTTAGCCCCTGCACTCTTCCGCTGGACCCGTTGTCCGCACCGCCTCCGCTCCGCGTTCCTCCGCCTTCTTCCGCGCCAAAGTCTCAAAACAAAATGGATACTGTTCCGCCGCATCCACAAACCCTGCCTTCACCGGGTTCTCCGCAATGTATCTGCGGTGTTGCGCGAAACTCGCTCTGCCGAAAATCTGCTCTTCTGTGAATCCCCGCTGCCAGACCTCACCTTTGTAGCCAAACTCGTGCGACAGACGATGAGAGAAGCGCCCCTTGATCAACTGCATGGCCTTTTCGACTGTCATATCACCGCCAACCTCGATCAAAAGATGAACGTGCTCTGGCATAATCACGAAATCGTGGAGCTTGAAGCGATCTTTCGAGACCAGCGAACGCAGCACATCGATCAGCAGCCCAGCATTGCGTTCCGATTGCAGAAGCCGCATGCTCATGCTTGTCTTTGTCGTCGCGAAAAAGATGCGCGACGGATTGAGAATATTGGCCGAAGCAGCATTGCGGGCTGGATGCGCCATGACAGGGGCTAAAGCCCACTCTCCTCTCATTGCTGTAGCGGCCCGGCTGAAGCCGTGCCCTTGTTACAAAGTTGCCAGAGCTTTCGCCGCGGCGTCTATCTGCTCGCGGGTATTAATTTCCGTCGCGCACCAGAGCGTGCAGTTGCGCAATTCGGGATACCAACGGCTCAGATCAATGCCGCCCACAATCTCTGCGTCAAGCAGCCGCTCGCTCCACTGCACGGGAGCTTCTTCAGTTTGCAAAACAAACTCGTGGAAGCGCGGCGCGCCGGTGAACAGCAGCTTCGCGCCCTGTTGCGCACTGAGAGTTTTGGCCGCGTAATCCGCTTTGGCCAGGTTGTGTTCGGCTAACTCGCGGATTCCCTCTTTGCCATAGACGCTGAGAAAGATAGTAGCCATCAGCGCGACCAATGCTTGATTCGTGCATATATTCGATGTTGCCTTCTCGCGGCGAATGTGCTGCTCGCGCGTGGAAAGTGTAAGTACAAACCCACGGTAACCGGAGCCATCGACGGTCTGGCCCACTAACCGCCCCGGCATCTGGCGAACAAACTGCTCCTTGGCCGCGAGGACGCCGCAAAACGGGCCGCCATAACTCAGCGCCACGCCAAATGATTGCGCTTCCATGCTAACTATGTCTGCCTCGACCGGCGGGCGAACCACGCCCAGCGAAACCGCTTCCGCGATGGAAACAATCAGCAGCGCTCCCTTGGCGTGGGCAATCGCCGCGATGGCTGGAATATCTTCAATCACCCCAAAGAAGTTAGGGCTTTGCACGAGGACGGCCGCAGTTTCTTGCGTGACGCTGGCTTCAAGCGCGGCCAGATCGATGCGCCCTGTCTTCGGTTCATAACCAACCAAGCTCGCCGGCAAGCCTTGATGCTTCGCATAAGTAGCGAGCACTTCGCGGTACTCGGGATGAACGGTCGCGGCGACAACAGCCTTGTGGCGCCCTGTGACGCGCACGGCCATCATCACCGCCTCTGCCGCGCCGGTTGATCCGTCATACATGCTGGCGTTTGCCACGTCCATGCCGGTCAGCTCGGCGATCATCGTCTGAAACTCGAAGATAGCTTGCAGCGTGCCTTGAGTTATCTCCGCCTGATAGGGCGTGTAACTGGTCAGAAACTCGCCGCGCTGAACCAATGAGTCGATGATGACCGGGCGATAGTGGCGATAAGCTCCGGCGCCGAGAAAGCTGGCAAAGCCTGTCGAATTCTTTTTGCCTGCCGCGCGAAAGTAGTCGATGATCTCGCTCTCGGCGTGCTGGCGTGGCACGTTCAGGTCGCGGTTCAGGCGATGTTCGGCGGGAATGACGGCGAACAAATCGTCAATGGTGGGCGCGCCGATTTCGGCCAGCATCTGTTCGCGTTCAGCAGGAGATTTTGGAAGATAACGCATGGAAGTCTGATCCTTGTTGGGGTTGGTAGTAAGGGACTAGGGACTAGGGACCAGGGACTTGGACCGTAGCGACTTCATCATTGCGCCAAGCATACGGCCGACCTCATCGCACAGTCCTTCCGCAGTTTGGAACATCTGCGTCGAGCCGAAGCCCAGCGCTTTTGAAATGACAATCTGTGTCTCGACTTCAGAATTGGATCCGCGAGCTTGGCCCAAGAATTGAACATACTCTCCCCTGGTTGTACGGCCATATCCCTCTGAGATGTTACTGGCAACGGACACAGCTGCTCTACGCAGCTGATTCGTTAGACCAAATCGCTCAGATTCCGGAAAAGAAGAGGTGAGCTTATAGACGGCCAACGTCAATTCAATGGACCGCTGCCAAACAGCGAGATCCCTGAACGATTCCCCCATGGTTTAGCCCTCGTATCCCGGTTCCTTATTCCCTATTCCCTACGTCCCTAGTCCCTAGTCCCTAGTCCCTATTCTGTCTCTTCTGCGATGAAAGCTTCATAAGCGGCCGCATCGAGCAGAGTGCTGACCTGCGTTGGGTCGGCAACCTCAACCTTGATAATCCAGGCTTCGTGAGGCTTTTCGTTGATCTTGTCAGGCGCGGTTCTCAGTTCGTCGTTGACGGCTGTGACTGTGCCGGTGACCGGCGAATAGAGGTCGCTGACCGCCTTCACGCTCTCAACCGAGCCGAAGGTTGCGCCGGCGGTCACCGCGTCGCCCACCTTGGGTGAGTCCACGTAAACGATGTCGCCGAGGGACTTCTGCGCGTAGTCGGTGATGCCGATGGCGCCAATGGAGCCAGTCAGCTCAATCCATTCATGTTCGCGGGTATAACGGTAGTTTGCGGGATAAGCCATGACGATTCTGCTCCTCCAAAAAGTGAAGACCCAGTGTACGACCTTGGGGGCCTCAAGGAAAACCCAGCTTGCGCTGGATTGACTCGGGGCAGCCTCAAAAACGTGGCCCTACTGCGCCGGGAGGAAGCCGCGGTAGGGTGCAAGCGGGACAAGAAACACGACTTCCAGCATTCCCGCCTTCTTGATGGGCAGGCTGTCGAGGGCGGTCTGGACTTCGGCTTCGTTAGCAGCCTCCCAGAGAATGGCCGCGCCGGGCATGTCGCCACGGCTCCAAACCTGGCGAAGGAGGCCAGCGGCGTAAAGTTCCTTGACGCGCTCGGTCTCGCGGACGGCCAGTTCCGGGGTGAAAGCTTCAGGTGGAAACGCGTCGGTTCGGCGGCGAGAAAGGGATAGAAATTGCATGGAACGATTGTAAAGGCACGGATTGGAAACCCTGCCTGGAGTTGACAATCCTATGGCTCGAAATCTCCGCATTGTGATAAGTTGTCTTCTACTTGGCATCAGGACAAGGAGGTCTTATCATGCCCAAGTTCGTCATTGAGAGAGAGATTCCCGAAGTCGGCAAGCTGTCTTCGGCGCAATTGCAAGCGGCATCGCAGACGTCGTGCGGTGTTCTGCGAGAGATGGGCCCGCAGGTTCAGTGGGTTCAGAGCTACGTAACCGACGACAAGATTTATTGCATTTACATCGCCCCGGATGAAGATGCAATCCGCAAACATGCCCAGAAGGCTGGTCTTCCCGCCAACCACATCTCCCGCATTCGAACGGTAATTGACCCCACCACTGCGGAGTAGGCGCGGAAGCCCCTCCCCCGGCTTTTCAGATCGCTACTTTTCAAAGAACCTTCCCCTTCCACCCTTGGCCCACGGGTCATAGTGCGCGGCAAAGTTGGCGCGGGTTTGCACGCTGGGATGGCCGTACTCCCAAAACTCAATGAATGGGCTTGGATTTGGATCTTCCAGCCATGCTTCGCCCATATGGTTGAATGCGGAAACGGCTGTTTTTTGCGGGTCGGCGACAAGGCCATGGATGGCCTCCTGGCCGTAGACGTCGGCCTCATGCTCAAAGTGGCGGCTGAAAGTATTGCCTGCCGGTTGCAGGATGAAACTGGCAATCGAGAGAGCGAAAAGCAGCACCACAAATCCCTGGCGGCTGGCCAGAGGGATAAAACCACTGTATGGTTCGCCCAACTGCCAGCGAATGCCAAATCGTCGCGTCGACCAGCCAGCAAACCCGGCGCAAGCCCAGAAGACAAAGAACATCCCTGCGGCCATGCCGGAGAGCTCTTGGGGAATATGGTTGAGAACGTAATGCCCGCTCTCGTGCCCAAAGATGAAAAGAACTTCGTCATCGGGCAGCCGGTCTGTTGCCGTATCCCACATCACAAATCGCTTGGTGGCGCCGATGCCGGTAACATACGCGTTGAGCCCGTTGCTCTTGGTGCTGGCCTTCATTAGAAACATGCGGTCGGGCGGGATGTGCGTTCCAGTGCGCGCCACGACGGTTTCCAATTTCACAACCAGCGCGGAATGAGTCTTCGTCAGTGGCTCGAACTTGTTGAAGATGGGGTCAAGCAGCGGGGCTGCGAATACAGAAAGTACTATCAGCGGAAGCGACACCAGCCAGATCCACATCCAGTAGCGGCGCGGCGAGACGCGCACAATCCAATTGAAAAGCAGCAGAACAGGCGCTCCGAAAAGGACCGTGAGGCACAGGCCCTTGCCCAGATCTTCAAGCCAGCTTCCCCACCCCTGCACGCTGATGCCGTAGTAGCGGCTGACCGCGTGGCCAATTACATCCAGCGGCAGGCCAGCCAGGGTGGTGATGACCAGCAAAACGACAAAAAAGAGTAATCCCTGCAACCAGCGCCTGCGCGACACGCTCTCAGCCCATGCTGCAAAACCGGCGGCCCAGCGCGAGGCCAGCAACAGCCAGAGGACGGCAATGCCCCACAGCGATCCAACAATGTCGAGCGCGGTGCTTATGTGGCCGAGGGTGATGGCCTTGGCCAGTTTGTCGGGCGGCAGATTGTAGGCCTGCGTACTGGCGGGCTGCGATGAGACTTGTGCTGGCTGAGAGGCCGGCGCAGGTTGCGTCGGCGCGCTCTGGGTCGGTGCAGTCTGCGCCGAGAGTCTCCCAACCAAGCCGGCGAGCAGCAAAGCGATACAAAACGTCAGAAGATTTCGTCGCGCAAACAACAAGGCGGAGCCACGAGCGTTCATCGATAGTTTCCTCCAGAGTAGCTTACTCTGCGACAATTCCTTTTGAAGACCTTTTACATGGTTTTCATGCCTATGACAGATATTTCTTTTGCTTTCGGAAGGCGGACGGCCACGAAGACCGCCATCCGCGCAGTTTTTTCCGTTTTGGCGTTAGCCTTTCCCGTCGCCGCTGGCGCCCAGCAACAATCCGCCCCGGTACTCTTGAACGCGATGACGACTGAGCTTAATCGCGCCTTCACCTCCCTCGGCAAGCAGGAATCAGGCAAACAGTTGCCGCCCTATTTTCTGAGCTATTCGGTGGGCGACGCTGACGGTGTGGCAATTCGCGCACAAGCGGGCGCGCTCATTGATAGCTCAGTCAATCACGTGCGTGTCGCCGACGTGCAGTTGCGCATCGGCGATCCCAAGCTGGACAACACGCACGGCGCTCATCGCGCCTCGGCAGTGACCAGCACCGCGTTGCCGCTGAACGATGACCGGGAAGCGCTGGCGCGTTCGCTATGGCTGGCTACCAACGCGGGCTACGGCAAAGCGCTGGACAACTACATGCGCGTGAAAACGGAGGCCGAAGTCGAGGCCAAAGGACAGGACTCATCGCCCGACTTCAGCCAGGAAGCGCCGCAGGTGTCACTCGGCAAGCCTGCCCCGCTCGTTAAGGTTGACCGCGCGGCATGGGAGCAGCGGGTGCGTGCGCTCTCACTCATCTTCCGCGACTACCCCGATGTGAATCTGAACATGGTCATCTTTTCTGTCCAGAACGAGACCGACTACTACGCCTCTTCGGAGGGTTCGCAGGTGATTGCGCCGCACCTGGCTGCGCGGCTGGTGGTCATTGCCGTTACGCGCGCCGATGATGGCATGGACCTCTTCCGCGAGCAGACCTTCGAGGCAGAGACGGCAGATGGGCTGCCCGCGCAGCCGGAGATGGAAGCGGCAATTCGCGAGCTGGGCGCCAGCCTTGAGGCGCTGCGCAAAGCGCCCGTCACTGAGCCCTTCAACGGGCCGGCGATTCTCTCTGGCCGGGCAGCAGCGGTCTTCTTTCACGAGGTGCTCGGCCACAGGCTCGAAGGCCAACGCCAGCGCGGCACCGAGGAGGGCCAGACCTTCACCAAAGAAGTGGGCCAAGCTGTGCTGCCCACCTTCCTCTCGGTGGCTGACGACCCGACCCTGACCACTTTCGGGAAAACCTGGCTCAGCGGCAACTACGAATATGACGACGAAGGCCAGAAGGCGCGCCGCGTCGAGCTGATCCAGGACGGCGTGCTGAAAAATTTCCTCATGTCGCGGCTGCCGATTTCGAGTTTCAGCGCCTCCAACGGCCACGGCCGCGCGCAGGCCGGCAAGGTGCCCACAGGCCGCCAGGGCAACCTCATTGTCACCTCAACAAAAATGGAGCCGGAGACCAAACTGCGCAAGCAATTGATCGACGAAGCCAAAAAACAAGGCAAGCCCTACGGCCTTTACTTCGAGGACATCTCTTCGGGATTCGCCGTCACCCAACGCAGTAAGCCGCAGGCTTTCCAGGTGATTCCGCTGGTGGTTTGGCGCGTCTATGTGGATCACCGGCCGGATGAACTGGTCCGCGGCGTCAGCATTGTGGGCACGCCGCTGGCGGCCATGAAGAGCATTGTGGCCACCGGCGACAAGTACGAAGTCTTCAACGGCGAATGTGGCGCCGAGTCGGGCACCATTCCGGTCAGCGCTATAGCGCCTGCCATGCTGGTGAGCACGATGGAAACGCAGAAACAAGCGCAGGGCACAGCGCGTCCGCCGATCTTGCCGATTCCCGGAGCGGAAGCGGCAACACCCGCAAAGAAGGAGGCGCAATGAACCTGATTCGTCCAATCGAATTACTCGCCGCAGCGGGACTCTTAGCCATCAGCTTGGTCGCATCCGCGCAAGCGCCCCAGCCAACCCGCGCCGATGCGGAAAAAGACCCCGTTTTCAAAGCCATGCTCACAGAGCTCGACCGCAGCAAAACCCAGTTGCAGTTGAAGGACGTCGCCAAACCGTTCTTCATCCAATACCGCATTGAAGAAATGGACAACTTCGAGACCAAGGCCCAGTTTGGAGCCACGACTGGCTCACAGCACAGCCGTGGCCGCGTCGCGCGCGTAACCGTCCGAGTTGGCGACTACAAAACCGACAGCTCGGGAGAGAAGGGCGACGGCGCAATCCAAATCGAGACTCTGGACGACGACCCGATCGCGCTGCGAACGGCGCTATGGATGGCGACCGATCAGGCGTACAAGAACGCTCTCGCGGCTTACGCTCAAAAGCAGGCCGCCCTCAAGCAAGTCGAAACGCCGCCACAGGCCGACGACTTCAGCCAGGAGAAGCCGATCATCCGTCTCGAAGAACCCATCCGCCTGAAGCTGGACGAGCAGGCGTGGGAGGCGAGAGTTGCGCGCGACTCCGGCCTCTATCGCACCGATTCCACAGTCAAGGCCAGCCAGCGCGACGTGGAGTACTCCTTGGGGAGTTTTACCGCGCTTGTGAAAACCACCTGGCTTGTTACCAGCGAAGGCGCCATCGTCCGCAAGTCCGCGGCCGATTACCAGGAGAGTTTCGCCGTGGGCACACAGGCGGCCGACGGCATGAGCCTGGAGCGCTCCTATGCGACGAATGGGAACGCTCTCAAGGATCTGGATTCGGCCGATGCATTCGCCCAACATGCGGTCTCGCTGATCGCATCTCTCACCGATCTTCGCAAGGCGCCGCTGGTTGAGGAAGAGTATCACGGACCGCTCTTGATGAGTTCAGACGCGGCAGCCGATACCACGCATTCGCTGGTGGCGGGCGCTGTTACTGCGACGCGTCCCAAGCTTGGCACCGAGGCGCGCACCAACGGGCCGTTTGCATCCAGCTACCATGCTCGTGTGCTGCCCGAATTTCTTGGCGTGGTCGATGATCCCGGTCTGAAGAGTTACGACGGCAAGGGTCTCGTGGGCGCGTTCGATGTTGACGACGAGGGCGTTCCCGCGCAGGCGGTCAAACTGGTCGTCGCCGGCCAGCTGGAAAATTATCTGCTCGGCCGCGAGCCGGTGCGCGACTTTCCGCAATCCAACGGCCACGGCCGCGCCGGGATTACCGGCCCGCCAAAGCCATCTATTGGAGTGCTTCAGGTGACGGCAAAGGACGGGCTGACTGACCAGGAACTCAACAGCAGACTGCTGGAGTCGGCCGGTCATCGCGGCCTTAAAAATGTCTATTACGTCTCCACCATGGGCGATAAGATGGCGCCGCGGCTGCTTTATCGCGTGGGCTCGGACGGCAAACGCGAACTGGTGCGCGGAGCCATCTTCGACGACCTTGACCAGCGTGCCTTGCGTGCCGATGTGGTGGCCGCGGGCAAGCAGCTCTGGGTCGCCAACTACCTCGGCGAAATACCGGAGACGGTGCTGGCGCCGGCCCTGCTCTTCGATGACGTGACTATCCGCCGCGCCAATAAGAAGAATGACAAGCTGCCCTTCTATCCGCCGCCGGAGTAAGCTGGACGGCCGATAGGCATGGCTATTTCTTCTTCCAGGCGCCGACAATGGCGCCCATCAGAATCATGCCCAGCAGCCAGAATCCGGTATTGATGGCGAAGATCTTGAGGCTTCGGACCTCGAAAATGTATTCCGTGGCCCAGGTGGTCAGTACCAGGCCGAACCATAGCAGCACCGCAACCCTGATGCCGCGCAGCAATGTCTGCGGCCCGGTAAGCTGCGTCACGCATGAGATGGTTGCGGCAATCACCGCTGCCGAGACCAGCGCCGTTCCATATTGAAGTGACGGGCTCATGCCGCAGTTCATCAGCCAGCTCATTGAGCGGCCGATCCCGTCAAGCCAGGCCTTCAAGAAAAGCGAGTACCAGCCCGCCTCAAACAAAAAGCAAGCCACTGCGGCAACGGCAATCGCCAAATAGTTTTGCCGAACTCTCGGCTGTAACTCTGTCATTTCATCCTCCAATTTTTTCACGTGTGGGGAAAATTTGTCGCTCGCGGCGATGCGTGTAGGGCCTGTTAGGAGAGACCGCTTCGCGCGTCCGCGCATCGCCAAAATGTGATGGCGAGATTCTAGAGCATTTTCAACTTAAGTGTTAACAAAATTCTGGGTGCCCCATCCACTTCGCGCAATTTGCGAAATGGGTGGGATAGCTCATCTGTCCAATTCGACAGTAAACACCGGAACCGAAAATGCTCTAAAGCACAATTCGCAACTTACGCACTAATTTAAAAATTGATGACGCAGCTCAGAGCTTCAGTCCAGCCGTGTCAGGTAAGCGTCGCCTTCCGCGGGTCGCAAGTTCCGCGCGATAATCTCGGCCTCTTCGCGGTTGTCGCCCTGAGGGCGGATGCGCACCCAGTAGCTGGCCTCGCCGGAAAACTCGATCACGCTGGCATCGGGATACCTGCGCAGCAGTTGCGCCTTAAACTGGTTGGCCTTGCGCTCACTGGTAAAGGCGCCGATCTGCACACACCAGCGGCCACCGGTATAAACAGACTTAGGTGTCCGGTAAACATCCAACCGGACCCGGGCTGTGCCGGCGTGATAAACGCCCGTGGCCATGGCCGACGCAATCGTCAGATCTATCATCTTGTCTGCCACAAACGGGCCGCGATCGGTAATGCGCATGGCCGCGGATTGGCCGGTCGTCAAATTAGTCACCACAATCAGTGAACCCATCGGCAGCGTGCGGTGAGCCGCCGTAAGGTCATCGTCGCTGAAAACCTCGCCATTGGCTGCTTTGCGGCCCTTGTAGGGCGCGGTGTACCAGGTAGCCAGTCCCTCCTCGCTGAAAAGGGGTCTATGTGTCCTCACATAGCTGAGGTCATCCTCGCTCACTCCGCCCGGCGGCACAGGTGTGGGCGCAATGCGCCCGGGTGGCAAGGGCGCTGGCAAAGGCGCGTAAGCCTGCTCTTGAGTCTGAGCCTGAGCCTGAACAGGCGGCGCTACAGCTTGCGGCGGTGTCCACGATGCAACAGTTTGCTGATGCCCGCATCCTGTCAGAATCAAAACCAGCGAAGCCGCCACGACAAGAGCGAATTCGTTCCGCTGCCGGGTGCCCCATCCTTCGCGCATTCTGCGAAGGGTGGGAGACCAGGAACCCCATGCTCCGTGCCCCATCCTTGCGATTTTTTTCTGTCGCAAGGGTGGGAAACCGCGGACCTCAATCAGCAATTTCATCAGCGGCGCGGACTCCCATTCCGTTCAAAGCGGTCGGCAAGCTCGCGCAGTTTGTCGGCCACGGTCCGCAGCGCCATGATCGATTCGGCGCGCACTTGCGGAATCACCGCGTCGTTCGCGTAGGCGATGGCGTGGCGCAACTCCATCTCGATCAATTCGACAGCCTCTTCAATGCGCGCGCCAGCGCCGCCTGAACCGGGACCGCGGCCCGGAGGGGGATTCGTACTCATACATCGCACCTCGCGCAAAGAGATTTGGCAAGCAACCTCTTCTTAAGTCTCGGCTGCGCAGAGCGGCGCGTCAACCGCGGAAGGGCCCAAGGTGCCGCAAAGGTCAATATAGTTTGCAGCCTCCACGCGCTTCTGCTGCCATCGCTTTGTCTCACCGGCGCGTGACCTTCCACAAAGCATTTCCGTCAGACTCAGTGGTTGCATCAAATTGCGATTCGCTGCAGACGGGTTATCCTGGATAGACTTGTCAATCAGCGAACCGGTTTTCCCTGAAGCGTGCAGTCCATTCTCCCGTCATCGAGGGCATGGCTTTTGGAAAGCATTTCGAGAGAGAACGCCAGCAAGAATCTCGCCGCCGGCCAACTGAACTCTGGTCCCGCGCGGGGAATGGGTCGTGCCACTCTGCTGTTGCTTGTCGCGCAATTGCTTCTGACGCCGTTTTCAGCTTGGGCCGGTCAGGCCGAAACTCCCCAGTCGCCGCTGCCCAGCGCTCCAGTCCCGCATCTTCCCGCCCACCCCAAACCCCCTACGCCAGGGCCTTGCCAGGCTTCCCGGTCCAGTTCTGAAACAGTTCAGGCGGCCGCACTGGGAGCCGTCTTTAGCGCTGGCAACGCGGCAGCAGGAGTGTTACCTCAGCCTGGCGCGCAGCCCGTTGAATCCTGCCCGCCTTTGACGCCACTTATCAACTGGTATGCCCGCTTTATCGACGGCCCAAAAGTTAAGCCGATGGCCCCAAAAGAGAAGGCGTGGCTGGCCGTGCGCAATGTTGCCGACCCCTTCAACGCCTTCACCATTCTTGGCTCTTCGGCCATCGCCGTTGGCTCCGACTCTCACTCCGCTTATGGCCCCGGTTTTAATGGCTTCAAGCTCGCGGTAGGCGTCAGCTATACAGAAGACATGACCGCCGAATTCGTCGGCACCTTTCTCATCGATTCCATCATGCACCAGGACCCGCATTACCACCGCATGCCCAATGCGACCATTAAGCGCAGAATTGCGCACGCCCTTTATGCGGTGGTCTGGACGCAGGGCGACAACGGCAAGGGCATGCTGAACTATTCAAACATCGTGGGCGGCGCCATCGAAGACGAGATCGGCAACCTCTACGTCCCCGGCAGGGAGACCGATCTTCCGGCCAGCGCTGAGCGCTACGGCATCGGTATGGCCACTGCGCCCATTGACAACTTCGTCACCGAGTTCGTGCCTGACGTGGCCCGTCACATTCACGTCCGCGTGGTCCTGATTCAGCGAATCATCAACCAGGTCGCAAAAACGGGTGGCTCCGGACCATAGTCGCGTCTTCCTTGAAAGGGATGCCGGTCATAAGGCAAATCTGTCCTTTTGCCTGTGAATCCCCTATAGCTCGTTAATCCCGCGCAAAATAAAGCAAATAATAGCTTTGCAACTCGTCGGTCGCTCTGCCAGGGCGCCCCGGCGATCTTACGTTGGAGTTTGAAAAAAAAGATTGCGAGATATACAAAATCTGAGCTATATTCTTTTCACCCCGGACCAGTCCAAAATGGGAACCCGGTGCACGTCCCCTGACTGGGAATATTTTCCCTGAATTCCCTGTCTGACCCTCGTAAACAAGATCGGAGGTTTTGTACGATGATCAGCAAGTTTAGTCTCAAGGTTTCCCTGTGTGCCGTAGTTCTGGCGCTTTCCTCCTTGGCTTGCGCACCCGCTTTCGCTGGTACAGTCGTCAACCCTTGCCCCACGCCCAACGGCGGGACATCGGGCGGCGAAGGCCTCGCTTCTGGCTACCTCTCCGACATCACTTCGTCCGGCGGAGCGACCTGCAACGTCCTGATCACGTTCGAGTCGAACGGATCGATTGTGACAACTAACCCCAACGCCAACGGCTTCTATGACTCGGGCGGTGAAGACAACCTGGTCGGCATCGTCAACCTCACTGGCAGCGCCCTCAACTCAGTCGACCTTTCTAGCGCCTCGACGGACATCTTTGGCTTCGACGGAGATGGTATCTGCGGAGGCTACACCTTTTCCGCTACTGGCACTGGAGGAGCAAGTGCCTGCACCGGCGCCACTGACCCCAATGGCTATGGCGGCCCCGGTGTTACCTACTCGGGCATTAGCAGCACCGATATGGCCGGTGTGGTCAACTTCGCAGGTGGAATCGCGGCTAACGGTGGCACCGCATTTTTCAGCCTCGAAGGTCCGGTGGACCTCAGCCTCACGGTAACGTCCGGGTCCCCGGTTCCGGAGCCGGCCAGCTATCTGCTGTTTGGTACCGGCCTGCTAGGCTTGTTCTTCTTCGCTCGCCGGAAACTTACAGCCTAGTCTCTCTCTTCACCCTTCCAAACAAATGGCCCCGCGCCTCGATTTGAGGTACGGGGCTTTTTGTTGAATTAGCTGAATTGCCGGCGCAAACCACGCCGATCCCAACGGCCGCGCGCGATGCCTGCCCGCAGCCAAATTTACCCACTTATATGTAGCTCGGATTAATCCGAGATCCCTACGCCCTGACGCCCGCCAACTGCCTGCGCCGAATCATCGCCAGCAATAATGGCAATCCTCCCAGCGTCAGCCACTCCGGCTCGGGAACTGGATTTCCAGTTACCACCGTGGATGAATCGAACGTTGCGCTGCCAGTCACCTCACCCGAATATGTTGCTCCCAGAAACTGCCCGACATAAATCTGGTCGCATGGATCCGAGCCGAGGGATGTGCCCCCGCATACCGGCGAAACATAGTAGACGCTGAACCCTCCTATGAAAGAGCCGCCAGCGAAAATTGGGATGTTGTAGTCAGGGCCGCCGCTTTCGTCCAGTTGCAGAAACATCGTTGTTCCGGCTGGAATGCTATTGAAATAAAAATAGTCCTCGTTGGCGCCACCGATGGGATTCTCCGAAATCGAGCCTAGCGGGGAAGGCCCGGTACCCAAATACGTCGTGACAAAATCGTACGTCCCGCCAGTGTAACCTGCCGTGCTGCCGGTAAACGCACCGGTCAGCGAACAGGTTGTCGAGGAAGCCCCCGCAGCGCAGGAGCCTTGCGTGTTCAGATAAGTACCGTAGGGGTTGGCAGTTCCCTGGCCCGTCAAGACGTAATCCTGCGCGCTTTGACCCAGGTTGACGCTGATTGACGAAGCCTGCATTACCGGAGCCGCGAGCAACAGGCCCGCAAGCATACACACACTCGTGCTGACTCTCATGAACTAACCTCCGTGGGGATTAAAGCGCAGTCGGGGAACTGCCCTGTTTCCCTACAAGAAACGGGCATACCCTCCAATGTCAAGTGGTTTTTCCATAAGGATTTAGGCAAAGTTTCCCCCTGCCGACCCACCGCTCCCAAGACCTGGCGACTTCAAAAGCCCCTCCCGTTCAAACCGCCCATCCCGCCATTCAGCCATGGATTCCGCCGTTCGCTGTTCCACGTTTGGGTTGGCCGGGAGCGGAGGTTACCCTGTGTACTGGATTTTCAGCCCCCAGGATTCCCAGCATTTCGGGAGTCCAAAGGCGAGCGTGGCCTTAACCCGCCGCTGGAAGCAAATTTGATATAGGAGTCTGCACTTATGCCCAAAGCAATCAAGTACGCCGAGAAAGCTGCGGTCTACGCGGCAAAGGGAGCGTGGGTCGTTTTTGAGCGGCTGAATCGCATCAGCCCCAACCCATCTTTCACCCCCAAGTGGAGCGACAAGCCTCTGCAGAAGAGTTACGAGAAGCAGAAGCCGCCCCTGGGCTGGCCGCGCACCACTGACTCGCTTTGTCCCAAGTGCGTGCCCGAAATCCGCAAGCAGATTCTCGACGGCAAGCTGCCCTACGAAGTCCTCCTCAACGAAAAAGTCGGCGAAATCAAGGCGCAGATAATCGAGCGCGACGGCAAAATCCTCATGGTCAAGGATTGCCCCAAGCACGGCCACTTTGAAGACCTCATGTCCATCGACGCGCCCTTCTTCAAGCATCTCGAAGAGAGCTTTCCCGGACGCGATGTGCGCGCGCACGGCGACAAGGGGCTGCACAACCACGGCACCTCGACCATTACTCACGGGCGCGGCTCGGTGCTTACCATCGACCTCACCAACCGCTGCAACATGATGTGCGATCCCTGCTTCATGGACGCCAATCAGGTTGGTTTCGTCCACGAGCTCAGCCTTGAAGAAATCAAGACCATGCTCGACAACGCCATCACCCTCAAGCCCAAGCGGCAGATGAGCGTGCAATTCAGCGGTGGCGAGCCCACGCTCTCGCCGCACTTCCTTGAAGCCGTCGCATACAGCCGCAAGGTCGGCTACAACAGCGTGCAGGCCGCTTCCAATGGCATTGAATTCGCCAAGAGCAAAGAGTTCTGCCGCGCCGCCGCACTCGCCGGATTGCGCTACGTCTATCTTCAGTTTGACGGCATCGGAAACGCCGCCAACTCGCACCGCAAAGTCGGCAACCTTTTTGATGTGAAGCTGCAGGCCATCAACAACCTGCACGAAGCCGGCGTCGAGATTGTGCCCGTAACCACCATCATCAACGGCATCAACAACGAGCAGGTGGGCCACATCATCCAGTTCGCCCTCGACAACCCCAAGAAGATCAGCTTCCTCAGCTTCCAGCCGGTCAGCTTCACTGGCCGCGACGAGGAGATCACCGACGAGCGCCGTCTCGCCCAGCGCTACACGCTCTCCCACATGGCCCACGACATCAAGAATCAGATGGGCATCGGCGAGCCGGAGCGCGATTGGTTCCCCATCAGCTTCATGAGCACCTTCAGCGATTGGGCCGATCTCATTCACGGGCCCGCCGCCGAGTGGGGCCAGCTCTCCTGCGGATGCCATCCCAACTGCGGCATCGGCATGGCGCTGATGATCGACAAGGAAACCAAGGAATCCGCGCCCGTAACCGCCTTCCTCAACATGGATAAGGTGGCCAAGGATGTTGCCAAAATCAACGATGCGGCTCGCGGCAAGTGGCTCTCTGTCGTCGGCATCACGCTCTCTCTGCTCCGCAACTACGATCCCTTCCAGGCGCCCACCCACTTCAAAATCACTGACATGATGAAGAAGATGGACAAGACCTTCAACGCCACCGGCAAGAACTACGGCAGCGTAAAAGGCGACCGCACTCTGGAAGACATCAAGCTCCGCCGCCAGGACCGCTGGAACTTCCTCTTCATCGCCGGCATGTGGTTCCAGGATCTGTTCAACTACGACTTCCGCCGCACCGAGCAGTGCATCATCCCCTACGCCACGCAGGAAGGCGAAATCAGCTTCTGCGCTTACAACACCGGCGTGGGATGGCGCAACATCATCGAGAAGATGCACATGACGGCCACGCTCACCAAGTGGTATGAGGAGCACGGGCGTCACGAAATCTTCACCGGCGGCAAGCAGGTGACCATGCCAGTGGTTGGCCACGACCTCAACTTGAACCAGGTACACGTCACCGCTGCGGCCAACCACACTCTCGACGATCTCGGCATTGCCAAGACCGCCCGCGAAGAGCAAATCCGCGCCCGCGATGCAAAGCTGAAGCAGGATGCGGAAAACTCCCGCATGGCCAAGCTTTATCGCGAGCATGTCCTCGGCGAAAAGCCCGTCGAAGGCCTGGTAAGCCTCAACGCCATCGCCCCCGCCAAGCCCGCCAAGGAAAAAGAAAGCGAGCTGGTCGCCGGCGACTAAGCAGCCGCGCCTTCGGCGCAAAACAACAAAGGCCGCCCGCAAGGGCGGCCTTTGTGCGCCTATCCCCAACACACTGTCATCCTGAGCGAGCGCAGCGAGTCGAAGGACCTGCGGTTGTTTATGTTCAGGCAGGTGTTTTGCACGGAGGGAGCAGGAGCCTTCAGGCTCCTGAATCACGCAACAAAATCAGCGCGGGCTTCAGCCCCGGAAGTAAGCTCGCCAGGCTCTCAAGAAAAGCTCTCCCGGCGTGCAAGAAGTGTCAGGGCACGACTTCAGTCGTGCCGCAAGGACAGGGTACGAACCGGGCAGATACTTTACAGAACAGACCGGGGAGATGGTTTACAGGTGTGGTTCCGTTTGCGAAGGCGTGTAGAAGTGA
>Ga0187851_10000346_pt1 | contig 47946 bp, 45 predicted proteins | sample June2016WEW_6_10_FD_132997 | JGI IMG/M metagenome (GOLD analysis project Ga0187851, IMG submission 132997) | Peatland microbial communities from SPRUCE experiment site at the Marcell Experimental Forest, Minnesota, USA - June2016WEW_6_10 | ecosystem: Environmental > Terrestrial > Soil >...
ACACGGTATGGAAGCCGCGCAGTGCGGAGGAGATGCAGCAGTTGGAACAACTGGCGAAGGCGGCTGTGGGATTCGACGCCACAAGGGGCGATGAAGTGGTGCTTGAGAATATGGGCTTCTCGACAAACATGCCTGAGATTAAAGGGCCGCCGATGCAGCGGTTGATGGACGAGACGAGTTCGTTGCTAAATACGCAGCCCGGCCTGCTGAAGACTTTGAGCGTCCTGGTTCTGGGACTGTTGCTGGTGATGCTTGTACTGAAGCCAATGACGCGGCAGATGATGACGACGCTGAGCCAGACTCCGCCGCTGGCCTTGTCCGCGGGACACGGCGGGGCTGAAGCGGGAGGGATTGGAGGGCGCGCGACCGGAGGACTGACCGCTGGGCGGGTGATCGACGCGCAGGGCCTCTATGAGCACGTCTCCGCGCAGATCCGCAAGGAACCCGCGCAGAGCACACGGCTTCTGGAATCGTGGATTAGCGAGTCGTCGGAGGAGAGAGACTGATGGCAACACCCGCAATGGTCACGCCGCCAAGGGAGACGCTTCCGGTATCGTTGATGCAGCCGGCAAAACTGGGGGGTGCATCAACTGCAATGTCGGGGTTGCGCAAGGCTGCAATTCTGATGGTTGCTATGGGCGATGACCTGGCCAAAATCCTGTTCAAAAGCTTGTCGAACACGGATGTACAGTTGGTGACAAATGAAATTTCAAAACTTGGCGATGTGCCTGCGGAGCAGCTTCTACAGGTGCTGAAGGAGTTCTATGGACTGCTGGAGACGAAGCAGTGCCTCGTGCGTGGGGGCCCGGAGTATGCAAGCCGACTGTTGGCGGAGGCGTTTGGGCCGACGCGGTCAGCGGAGTTGCTGATTGACGTGCAGAATATGCGGGAACGAACGCGTGGCGACCTGGCCATGGTGCAGAAGATGGATCCACAACAGTTGTGCAAATTTCTTGAGAACGAGCATCCTCAGACAGTAGCGCTGGTACTGGCGCACCTGGATCCGAAGCGCGGCTCGACCCTGCTGATGCATCTGGATAAGCAGGTGCGTGTGGAGACGGTGCGGCGGCTGGCAGAGATGCGGCAGTTCTCACCCGAGATGGCACACAAGGTGGGTGTGATCCTGCAACGTCGGATGGAGGCTCTGGGTTCGAACGGACGGAGATCGTATGCAGGATTCAAAGCGGTGGCGGATATGTTGAACCGGCTAGATCAGGAAGCGAGCAAGGGAATTATTGAAGAGATCGAGCGGGAGGAGCCAGAGCTAGCGATCGGCATTCGCAACCTGATGTTCACCTTCGAGGATTTGTTGACTGTGACGGAGGCGAACATTCGCGAACTGGTAGGCGCCGTGGACAAGCGCGTCCTGGCGCTGGCGTTGAAGGGGTCCAAAGAAAATCTGAAGGCGCATCTGTTCAAGGCGATGAGTACGCGGGCAGTGGAAATGTTAAAGGACGATATGGAAACGATGGGCCCGGTGCGGACCAAGGAGGTGGCGCGCGCTCAGCAGGAGATGCTGACCCTAGCGCGCGCACTCGAATCAGAAGGCAAGATAACGCTGAAGATGGAGGCTGACGATGAACTTGCCGTCTGACGCGCAGGGAGGGATTCCAGACGGTGCAACGCGCGGGACGCAGAGATATTTTCCGGCCCTAACAGTCAGCACTGAAGCGATCGCACCGTTTCATGTGCCGGAGAAGATTGTTGAGCCGTTCGAGTTTATCTCGCTGGCAGGCGAAGAGGTCGAGGCGATGGGTCCACCGTGTGGGTCGAATGGGGGAAGGAAAGCAGGTGAGCAAGGGCCTAGCCAACGAGCAGGGAATCATGCGCAAAGAAACGCGTGTAAGGACAGGGTAGTGAGGGCTGGGTACGATCGCGCGGGCAGAGATGCAATCCTTCGGGATGCAATCGAACGGGCGCGGCAGGAGGGTTTTGAGGCGGGGAACCAGGAGGGACGCCGCGTAACACGAAGCGAGATGGAAGCTGAGGTGCAGGCGTCTGTGGCACGGGAGCGGGAGCGACTGATTGGCGTGGTGAATGACTTCTGCGCGGCGCGTGAGCGATACTTCGTCGCTGTTGAGCAGGAGGTTGTGAAACTGGCGCTGGGGATTGCGGAGCGGGTGCTGCATCGCGAGACTCAGATTGATCCGCTGCTACTGGCGGGAGTGGTGCGTGTGGCATTAGATAAGATGGCGGACGGGAGCGGCGTGGTGCTGCGCGTTGCCCAGGCGGATGTCGATGCATGGCAGCTGGTGTTTCACACGACGGAGCTGTCGGAACGACCGCGGGTGGTGGAGGACGTGCGGCTGGAGCGGGGCGATTGCGTGCTCGAGACAAAGATGGGCACAGTGGAGCTAGGGGTGAGCGTGCAACTGAAAGAGATCGAGAAGGGGTTCTTCGATCTGCTGAACCACAGGTCGGTCCAGTGATGGAGACTATTTCATTTGCGCCCTACTTTGAGCGATTGGCGGTTCGGCCAGCCTGGCGATGGCATGGGCGCGTGGTGGAGGCGAACGGACAGACGATCGAGTCCGAGGGACCGCCGTGTTCGGTGGGCGAATGTTGTGAAATTGTAGATGCAGAGGGCGAACGGCACGAGGTGGAGGTGATTGGGTTTCGTGGGCCGCATGTGCTGGCGATGCCGCTGGATGCGACCCTGGGGATTCGCTACGGCGATGCGCTTGCGGCACTGGGTGTGGTTCCGCAGATGGGGTTAAGTGAGCAGATGACGGGCCGCGTTCTGGATGCGTTGGGAGCGCCCCTGGATGGACTGGCTCCGCTGCGCATCGGCGAGGCGTGGCCACTGGACGGGATTGTGCCGACGGCGATGGAGCGGGAGCCGATCCGGGAGCCGCTGTCGACAGGTGTGCGCGTGCTGGATGGAATGCTGACGGTGGGACGTGGTCAAAGAGTTGGGATATTTGGTGGATCGGGGGTAGGAAAGAGCACGCTGATCGGCATGATGACGCGCAACACGGCGGCGGATCTAACGGTGGTGGGACTGGTGGGCGAACGTGGTCGTGAGGTTCGGGAGTTTCTAGAGAACGCGCTGGGTGAAGAGGGAAGGAAGCGGTCTGTGGTGGTGGTGTCAACCTCGGACCAAACTCCACTGCTGCGGATGCGGGCGGCGCTGGCAGCTACTTCGGTGGCGGAGTTCTATGCGTCGCGCGGCATGCATGTGCTGCTGGTCCTGGACTCGCTGACGCGGTATGCGATGGCAGCACGAGAAGTTGGATTGGCTGCTGGCGAGCCTCCGGCGAGCAAGGGCTATACGCCGTCTGTGTTCTCGCGGTTGGCGCGACTGGTGGAACGCGCTGGCAACTTCAAGGGCGGCAGCATTACGGCGTTCTACACGGTGCTGATGGAGGGCGACGATCAGCAGGACCCGCTGGTGGATGCAGTGCGCTCTTTGCTGGACGGGCATGTGGTGCTGTCGCGGGCGATGGCAGCGGAGGGTTGGTATCCCGCAGTGAATGTTCTGGATTCGATCAGCAGACTGATGCCGACGGTGACTGCCGTGGAGCATCGCAGGAAAGCTGGGTTGGTTAGACGGCTTCTGGCGGCGTACGCGCGATCTGAGGACCTAGTGCGCATCGGGGCCTACAAGGCTGGCACCGACGCGGAACTGGACCAGGCGCTAACTGCAAGGCCTGTGCTGCGTGAGTTTTTGGAGCAGAAATTCGGGGAGCGGGTAAGCCTGGAGCAGTGCGTTGCACGCTTGCTGGCGTTGGAGATCGGCGCGTGAGTAGCAAAGCGAGGCGGCTCGATCGGCTGCTTGCTATACGACGACTAGGCGAGGACCTCGATCGCAGGACACTGGCGCTGGCGTTGGCTTCGGTGGCTGAGGTTGAAGTGGCCCTTGCGAGACAAGAGACGACCTTAGTAAATGCGAGGTTGGCGGCGCGGAGAGCGCTGACCGTCGGCGATCGCGGCGAGTGGCTGATGGCGGACGCGCAGATTGAGGTGGCGGGATGGAACCGGGGACGGCTGGGCGTTCTGCTTGAGATGCGGGCGGGTGAGGTGCCACCGGCGATGGAGAAGTTTCTCGAAAGCAGGCGCGAGCACGAGCAGGTGAGACAACTGGTCGGGAACGCACAAAAGGCGGCGGAGATCGAGGAAGGCCGCAAGGCGCAGGCTGCATCCGACGACTGGTTCTTAAGCAAGCACATGAGGACGACGCGTTAATCTGAGCAAGGTTGTTGGGCTACGACCGGGGAGGGGTACTGCAACGGATTTCCCGGGGAAAGCGTCGTCCATACCCGGGACTCAGGGTTTGTCTGTAGCGAGATAGCCCGGATGGATTATGAGCCACTCCTAATCGGAGACGATTTCAGAATAAAAACTTTGGCTGCTAAAGTGCTCTGCTCTTTGTGTCGAGGGGCAGGGCCAGATGCACGCAGCTCACATTGGAATCTTGGAGACACTATCGGCTGCTCCGCCGCCGAAGGTCAGCGGCGCGGCGTATCCATCGGCGGTGCCGGAGAGCTTCGGTCTGACGTGGCAGAAGGAGATGAATGCGCGCGCGACGAATGCGAACGACATGAATGCAGCGATGCAGAGCAAGGCGAGCGGAGAGGTTGCGTCCGGAACGATCACACAGGACAAGGCAATTACTACACAAAGTGCCGAAGGAAAGGCGGTTGAAGACTTAGCAGAAGAGACGCTGAGTGAGGCTATGGGAAGTGGCGCGTTGAACATTGCGCCCAAGACTGCGGTGGACAGTAAGGCTGGAGTCGAGGGAGGACAGGCGAACGGGGCGGAAGTGAGTTTCCCTGCCACGCCCGATGAGCCGTCTGTGTCATCGAAACCAGCTTTGCCGGGGGTGGATAGGGAGTCGTCTGCGACCGCTCGGGAGAAGGAGAAGAATGCGGTTGCGAAGCCTGTTCATGGTTCGGATCCGGAACCTGCGGCGACTCTTGGGAGTAGGACTACGGTCTCTGCAGCGCCGGAGTTGATGGCGCAGGTCGAAGTGGGACAGACGGTTGGTACGCCGATCGCCACTGCATCTGGCGTTCATACAAAATCGAATGGCGGCCAAGCGGAGCATGTTCATGGTTCGAATCCGGAACTTGCGGCGACTCTTGGGAGTAGGACTACGGTCTCTGCAACGCCGGAGTTGATGGCGCAGGTCGAAGTGGGATGGACGGTTGGTACGCCGATCGCCACTGCATCTGGCGTTCATACAAAATCGAATGGCGGCCAAGCGGAGCATGTGGTTGAAAAGCCTGCTCAGACGGCGGGTGAAAGCACTGCGACGACAACGAGAAAGGGGGCAGCCGCGGAAAATGGAGCCGCGATGGGGAACATCGTGACCCCACGAAGAGAGGCGACGGCTGGAAGAGAGACGACCGCGGATACAGCTCTGGAACCCGGAGCAAAGCTTGGAAAGAGACAAGCAGTTGCGGCGACGCGCGTAAGTGCTTCTGTCAGCAATGCGGGGTTCGATGGATCGCAGTCGGCTTCGACCGTTGTGCAGTCGGTCTCGAGCGGTATGACTGATGTTGCAGTTCAGAGGTTGGCTTCAGGTCATATGACTGTGTCGTCTGCAGGAGCAGAACTGCGATCCGATGCGGCAAATATCGCGGAGGGGGCTGTGGGGAAGGGCCACCAGGTGATGGCGGCCGGGCCAGCTCAGTTGGACGTCGGGGTCTTCGACGGAACCCATGGTTGGCTGCGGATTCGCGCCGAACTGGGCGCGGGCGGTGCTGTGAACGCATCGTTGACGACAAGCGCGTCGGCGCATGACGCGGTGAAGGCTGCCATTCCGGAGATGGCGAGTTACCTGCAGTCGGAGGCGGTGAACGTGAGCAGGATTGCCGTGCATCGGGTTGCGGAGAGCGCGAGTTCGATGAGCATGTCGCCGGAAGGGAGTCGGCAGGGTGGAGACGCGCAGGGGCATCGTGAGGCAAGGGATGGAGCTGGGGCAACGCAAAGGAGTTCGACGTTGGAAAACGGAGATGGGAGCCGCTCGGCATCCGGCACCGTAAGTTCCGCGACAGGTGAATCGGTTGTCGGCGTGGCTGGCTTCAGGGATTGGAATGGAGGCTTCTCCGATGCCATGCCGTGGATTGGAGCGGCGTTGGGGTCCTGGGCAGGAGGCCGCGGAAGCTGGTTGAACGTAAGCGCATAGGTTGAGTGAGGTTCGAGGTACACGGTTCGGGATTTGAGTTTGAAATCGACGATTGAGGCGAAAGGAAAGGGACAACGATGGATAGTGTTCAGCAGATAGTGACGAGTTTGCCGCAGATGGCGAGTTCAGCGAACAGCGTGGCGGGTGCACTGGCAAAGCCGAGGGCGACGACAACAACAACGCCGGCGACATCGACGACATCGTCTTCTTCGAGCGATGCGACGATTACAGCGAATGATTTTCTGACACTGCTGGTGGCTGAGATGAAGAACCAAGACCCGACACAGCCGACGGACCCCAACGAATACATTACGCAGATGGTGGACGTGAACAGTCTGCAACAGTTGGTGAGCATCAACTCGGGCATAACGTCGCTGGATACGGCGGTGGGGGTGACACGACCAGCGTCCAGCTCAGTTGTGACAGGCACTTCGCCCACAACGAACGCGCAGGCCGTAGCGCTGGTCGATGCGATGCCAGCTACATCCAGCAGTGGGTCGAGCGCTGGATCGACGGGAACGTCGAGTGGATCAAGCGGGGCCAATGGGAGCGCAATCGGACTTCCCTTGTGGAGCAGCGGTACGAACAATTAGCGGACTCGCTGTTCCTCTGCGGCCATTGATTCTTCGGGAATTGGTGAGCCATTCATTGGCGATCAAGAACAACGAAGAAATTTTCAAGGAGAACCAAGATGCCATCTTTTTCGATCGCACTAACAGGACTTGAGGCTAACTCGATTGCGCTGGACACGATCGGCAACAACCTAGCGAACCTGAACACGACAGCGTTCAAAGACCAGACCACGAGTTTCTCGGACCTGTTCTATCAGAACATCGGAAGCACCGGTTCGGGAAATGCTCTGCAGGTGGGCCTGGGCACGCAGGTCTCTGGGACGAACACCGACTTCTCGCAGGGGTCGCTGTCGACGACGACGAATTCAACCGATATGGCGCTGAACGGCAGTGGCTTTTTTGTAGTGGACCAGGGTGGGCTGGAGCAGTTGACGCGCTCCGGGAACTTCCAACTGGACCAGAGCGGCAACCTGACCACGACCGCCGGAGCTGGCGTGATGGGATATGCGGCGGCCAAGGGGGTGGTGAATACAAACACTCCCCTGACCACCTTGCAGATTCCGGTGGACGCAACCCAGGCCGCGCAGTCGACGCAGAACTTCGGGATCACGGCGAACCTGGATGCTGCGACGGCGGTGGGCGGGACCTTCTCCACCACGATCACGATGTACGACTCGCTGGGCACCAGCCATGCGGCAACGGTGAACTTTACCAAAACGGCGGACAACACCTGGAGCTACGCGATCTCGTTGCCGGCGGGCGATGCGACAGGCACACCGGTGAACAACACGGGAACGCTGACGTTCAACTCATCGGGCGCACTGCTGACGCCGGCGGCGAACGTGGCTGGCATCTCGTTTCCCGGCATGACGGACGGCGCCAACGACATGACGTTTAAATGGGACCTGTACAACTCGGCGGGTGCGCCGCAAATCGGACAGACTGTTGGGACATCGACAGCGACAGCGAGTACGCAGGACGGCTTTGCCAGCGGTTCGTACCAGAGCTTCTCGGTAAATTCTGCGGGCTTGATCACGGCCAGTTTCTCGAACGGACAAACGGAGACGATCGGTCAGATTGCCGTCGCTTCGGTGACCAATGAGGAAGGTCTTACCGTTGTGGGCGAAAACAACTACCAGACGACGGCAGCATCGGGCGCAGCCAGCGTCGGCGCTCCGGGAGCGGGAGGACGCGGGTCGATTGAGGATGACACGCTGGAACAGTCGAACGTGGATATCTCGACCGAGTTCGCGAATCTGATTGTGGCTCAGCGTGCGTTTGAGGCGAACTCGAAGACGGTGACGACATTCGACACGGTAACACAAGAGACGATCAACATGATTCACTAGGGACGGCGGCAATTGCAAGCGGCGGCTGCGGGCGGAGTGAATCGGCCTGCCGCCGCCGCTGTCTTTAGCGGCTGTGTTCCCGGCTTTCTGGTGAAGGGCTGCTAATTTTGCAGGGATTCCTTTGGCACACCTCTTGCATATGTCTTGTACATCATGGCATCGGCTTCTGAGCTTTGTGAGACCAACGCGGGGATTGCGCGGGGCAACCAGCTTGCCGAATCTGCGATTGGTCAGGTGTTTGGGGAACGGCAGATGCAAGAACATCCTGCGTGGCCGATGATATCGCGTCTGCCAGTAATACTGGCGGTGAATATACCGTTGAGCGGTTTCAAGGTGAGCGATCTGCTCGGGCTGCAGTGCGGGCGGACTATCGAGAGCGCATGGGCGGCCACAGAAGAAGTGCCATTGAAGGTGGGCGCGCTGCAGCTCAGTTGGGGAGAGTTTGAGGTTGTGAACGAGCGCATAGCGTTGCGGCTGACGAGGCTGGCCTAGGAACAGGCTAAGGCTGTGGTTGGATGTATGGTTGCGGACGAAAAGGAGTTGGCGATGGAAATGGTAAGTGAGGATCGTCGGGACGGAAGGGTAAAGAAACCTGAGATTAGGTTAGCAGCGCGGCTTCTGTCCTGGCTTCAAACGCCTCTGCGGATAAAGTTGTCAGGAATAGGCAAGGTTCGCGCGAAGCGGCGCATGGAGCTGGTCGAGATGCTGCAGCTGGGCGGCAGGCGGCAGCTGATGCTTGTGGTGTGCGATGGGCAACGTTATCTGGTGGGAGCCGGCGGCGACAGCGTGCAGTCGATTGCGGAGATGAAAGATCCGCTGGCTGCTAACTATGTCTCGGTTGCGATGAGCGAGGGGCTGGATGAAGACGGAGCGAACGCCACGCTTCGATCAATGGAACAGGAAATGCGATGCAGGTCCTGAGCCGTCTATCGCGTAAGCGATTGCGCAGGATCGGACCGTTGGCGGTCGCCGCGGTGTTGGCGATGCTCGCATTCCCACGACTGGTGCGGGGCGAGTGGATGCAGCCGGCAGATCCTAGCTCTGGGGTTAGCTCGGAGTCCTTCTGGGTGTCGTCTTCGAATAATGCTGGAGTGAAGACTGCACAGACAGTTCAGCCACCACAGAAGGGGAAGGTTTCTCTGGTTAAGCAAACTCCGGTTGCGGGTGCAAAAAAGTCATCGGTGCCAGCGGGCACACCGAAATTGCCTGCGGCCGGCAATCTGGGGATAGATAGCATCGCGAGCCAGTTGAATGGTGGCCAGAGCGTTCCCTGGTCGATCGTGATTGGCCTTACGCTGCTCACTCTTCTTCCGGCGTTGCTGCTGTCGATGACGCCGATGGTTCGATTGCTTGTGGTCTTCCACTTTCTGCGTCAGGCGCTGGGGACGCAGACTGCTCCATCGAACCAGGTGCTGATGGGGCTGGGACTGATGATGACGTGGTTTCTAATGCAGCCGGTGATGCTGCAAGTCGACCAGCAGGCACTGGCCCCTTACCGCGCGGGATCGATCACAGGCGAGCAGGCGCTCGAACTGGGCGCGGCGCCGGTGAAGACGTACATGCTGCGCTTTGCACGGGAGAAGGACTTGGTGCTGTTTGCGTCCGCTGGGATGAGAGTACGACCAAGGACGGCCCAGGACCTGCCGATGCAGGTGGTGGTTCCGGCCTACATGCTGAGCGAGTTGAAGGCTGGGTTTCAGATTGGCGCGGTGCTGTTTCTGCCGTTCCTGCTGGTGGACCTGGCGATCGCAAGCATTACCACCTCGGTCGGGATGATGCAGTTGCCTCCAGTGGTGATCTCCACACCGGTTAAGATTCTGCTGTTTGTGATGGTGGATGGATGGAACCTGCTGGGTAGTTCGTTGCTGAAGAGTTTTTAGGAAGCAAGTCAGCAAGTTAGCGGAGCGAGTGTGTATGGGACCGGACATGGCGGCTGAGTTGGCTCGGAATGTGTTGATACAGGCGATGGTGATCAGTGCGCCGATTCTGGTCGCGGCATGCCTCGTGAGTGTGCTGCTGAGTCTGCTGCAGACGCTGACCAGCGTGCAGGAGATGACACTGACAATCGTGCCGCGACTGCTAGTGGTCTTTGTCGTCACCCTCGTGACCATGCCGTGGCTAGTCGGACGTTTGGTGACCTATACGGTGACGTTGTGGTCAGACTTTCACCGATACCTGGAATAGGCGGAGAGACGCGTGCAGATACACGATGCGGCAACGATGCTGACCGGGCGACAGATTGCGGACTGGCCGCACTTCCTGTCGGCTGGGGTGTTGGTGATGGTGCGGATGAGTGGGCTGATGGTCTTTGCGCCGCTGTTTTCATCGGCTGCGATTGCACCGCGAATCAAGGCTGGATTTGTGATCGCGCTAACGGTGTTGCTGGCTCCGGTGGTGGGGACACTGCCTCATGCACGTGTGGAGTTGGACATTGTGGGGCTGCTGGGAGAGCTGTCTGTGGGACTAACGTTCGGGTTTGCGCTGAGCCTGATTCTCGAAACGCTGATGTTCGCGGGACAGATGATGGGGATGGAGTTCAGTTTCTCGCTGGTGAACCTGATGGACCCGAATACCAGTATCCAGACGCCGGTGCTGGGACAGCTACTGAACTGGATGGGATTGCTAGTGCTGATCGGCGCGGGGCTGGATCGGTCGTTGCTGGCGGCGGTAATGCGTAGCTTTGCAGTGGTTCCCGTAGGTCAGGCGGTGATGAGGGCGGAAACAGGCGCAACGCTTGTGGCGATGGCCGGCGGGGTATTTCTGGCGGGTCTGCAACTTGCGGCACCGGTGATTGCGGCGGCGCTGACGGTTGAGATTGTAGTGGCGTTGGTGGGTAGAATGTCGCCGCAATTGCCGGTGATGATTGTCAGTATTCCGCTGAAGACTTTGATGTCGTATGTGGTGCTGATAGGGTCTCTGGCGGTGTGGCCGGCGTGGATTGAACGACACTTCACGGCGCTGTTGGACCAGGCGGCGAAGCTGGTGGCCACGTGAGCGAAAAAGGAACAGAAAAGGCAACCGAGCAGCGCAAGGAGAAGGCGCGCAAGAAAGGCGACTTTGTGCTCAGCCGCGAGCTGCTGCATGCGGTGTCGATGCTGGCGGGGGTTTTGGTGCTGGGCGCTTCGGCGAAGCAGTTTCTGGTTGGCTGGGACGAGGCATACGCGCGCAGTCTGCTGTTGGGGGCGGGAGATTTCGGGGCGGAGAGCATGGACCGTGCAGTGGTGAAGATTCTTGCGCCGTCGCTGCTTCCGGTGGGCTTGGTCCTTGCGGCGAGCTTTAGCGCGGCGCTGATGGCGGGAGCGGGACAATCCGGCGGATTAAAAATCAACAGCGATGCGTTGACGATCAAGCCGGAACGATTGAACCCGGCGATCAACCTGGGAAATATCTTCAGCCTGCGATCGATGACGCGGATGGCAAAGTCGCTGATCCCGGCGGCGGCGGTGGTAGCTCTGGGAGTGAAAGCAATGCAGGAGCTGATTCTGCCCATGCCGGTGATGAGCGTGGCACGGCTGCCGGTGACGCTGAACGCGTGCTTCAGCCTAGCAATGAAAGCTGCGTGTGTGATGGTGGTGTGGTCCTCTCTAGACTATGCGGTTGAGCAGATGGCTTGGAACAAGAAGTTGCGCATGACCAAGCAGGAGATGCGCGAGGAGGTGAAGGAGACGGTGGGCAATCCGCAGGTGAAGGGGCGGATTCGGCGGATACAGAATGCGATGCGACGGCGCAAGGTAAAGGCGGATATATCGCGAGCGAGCGTGGTGATTACCAATCCGACGCATTATGCGGTGGCGCTGCAATTCAGCTTCGAGTCGATGTTAGCACCGACGGTGCTGGCAAAGGGGCAGAACCTTCATGCCTTGAGGATTCGCGAGGAGGCGCGCTGGGCAGGGGTTCCGATCGTGGAAAACCCGCCGTTGGCGCGATCGCTGTATAGGGGCGTGGAGGAAGGACAATCGATTCCGTATGAGTTGTATGCGGCGGTGGCGGGGATTCTGGCGTTCCTCTATCGGCAGCAGATTGAGAAGACGGCGCGGGAGCGTAAGGCGAAGGAGTCGGCTGAGGAGTCGGTGAAGAAGCCTTATGCAACGGTCGCGATGCGCGTTAGTGGGGGTGGGATGTGACGGTGCAGGCGACGACGATCAATAGCGGATGGACGAAGGCAAAGCGCAATGCGCTGCTTCTGCCGATAGCGGCGATCAGCATGGTCTTCGTGATGCTGATCCCGGTGTCGAGCTTCGTTCTGGACATATTGCTGGTTATGTCGATGACGGCTTCGATCATCGTCTTTCTAAGCGCAATCCAGGTGCGCAAGGCGGTGGACTTCAGCGTGTTCCCGACATTGCTGCTGTTGCTGACACTCTTCCGGCTGTCGCTGAATATCGCATCTAGCCGGCGGATTCTGCTGCATGGGAACGAGGGCACGCACGCCGCGGGCAGTGTGATCCAGTCGTTCGGTCAGTTTGTGGTGGGCGGGAATTACGTGGTCGGGTTTGTGCTGTTTCTGGCCTTGATTGCGATCCAGTTCCTGGTGGTGAGTCACGGCGCGGTGCGGACGGCAGAGGTGACGGCGCGGTTTACGTTGGATGCCCTTCCGGGCAAGCAGATGGCAATCGACGCGGACATGAACGCGGGGTTGATCGATGAGCATGGAGCGCGCAGGCGGCGGGAGGCGATTGCGCGCGAGGCAGAGTTTTATGGCGCGATGGATGGCGCGGCAAAGTTCAACCAGCGGGACTCGCTGGCGACGATTCTGATTACGGCAATCAATATTGTCGCGGGCCTTGCGATTGGCGTGTTGCAGCAGGGCACGGACCTGATGACGGCGGTGAAGACATACACGATCCTGACCGTGGGCGATGGGCTTGTGACGATGATTCCAAGCCTGCTGGTTACGGTAGCGGGCGCGATGGTGCTGACGCGGGCATCGTCCGCGGGGCAGCTGGACACAGAGCTAAGGACGCAGTTGTTTGCGCGCAGAAATTCGTTGTGGATAGTGAGTGGCGTGCTGGTGGTGATGGCTCTGGTGCCGGGGATGCCGAAGGTGGCGTTCCTGCTGATGGCGGCTGCGATGGGAATGATGGCGCACCGGGTTCCCGAGGAGACCGCAATTGCGGATGCAGCGGACGTTCTGCCGGACGGCAGGAGGACGGCTGCGGCAACCAAGGGATTGGTTCCGAGCAACAACCTCACGGAGTTGCTGAAGATGGACGAGCTGACGCTGGAGATCGGCTTCCAACTGATCTCGCTGGTGGACGAGAAGCAGGGCGGGCAGATGTTGAACCGGGTGCGCGGCCTGCGCCGACAGCTGGCGACGGAACTGGGGTTCATTGTGCCTCCGGTGCACATTACGGATAATCTGCGTTTGAAGCCCAGGGAGTATGTAGTGTCGCTGCGCGGGATTGAGATTGGGCGCTGGCAGACCGAGCAGAACTGCATACTGGCAGTGAATGGCGACCCCAAGGCTCGACCGATTCCGGGGACGGTGACGCAGGAGCCTGCGTTCGGAGTTGCTGCGCGCTGGATCGCACCGGGTCTTGAGGAGCAGGCGCTGGCTGCGGGCTACTCGGTGGTGGACCAGACGACAGTGATTGCAACCCACGTCGGCGAGTTGATTCGTCGAAATGCTCAAGAGTTATTGGGGCGGCAGGAGGTGAAGCGGCTGCTGGATACGATGAACGAGAGTCATCCGAAGCTGGTGGAGGAGCTTGTACCCAAGCTGATGACGCTTGGCGAAGTGCAGAAAGTGTTGCAGCAACTACTTCGGGAACAGGTGTCGATCCGCGATCTGGGCGCGATTCTAGAGATATTAGTGGAGGCGGCGCAGCACTCGAAGAGCACGGTATATCTCGTGGAGACGGTGCGTCAGGCGATCGGGCGGTCGCTGGTACATCCGCTGCTGGATGCGGATGGCGGATTGCGCGTGTTGGTGCTGGCGTCCGGGCTGGAGCAAGAGATTATCGGGACATTCGATCCGGAGAGCGCGTCGCGGCTTCTGGGCGATGGCACACGACCAGCTCCGGCGGCCTTCTTGCGGCAGGTTGTGGAATCTGTGAAACAGCTTACAGGAGGGGGGCCACAATCGGCCCTTCCCGTGCTGTTAGTTCCAAGTCCGGCACGTTATCACTTGCGGCGATGGTTGGAGCCCTTTCTCCCCAAGGTTACGGTCCTTTCGCCAGCGGAGATTCCCCCCGTGGTTCGGGTGCGGAGCATTGGCACGATCGGGTAGCAACAGGTGCAGGTTGCAAGGTGCAGATTGTGAGTTGCAGATGAATGGGTTTTGGGGATGCGCTGGATTCTGCACTTCGGAGCGCTGAGAACGGTACGGAGGAATGGGATGGAGAAGCACCTGGATCAGAACGAGATCGACTCGATGTTCGCGTCGTCCCGGGACAATACTGCGAAGGAAGAGCCGGCAACGCTATCTGAGGCGGAAGTACCGGAGCGGAAGAGTGTGGCGTACAACTTCAATCGAGCCGGCCAGATCAGCAAAGAACAGATGCAGGCGATCAGCACGGTGAACGATCTGTTTGCACGCAACCTGACCCATAACCTGGGCGCGTGGCTGCGGACGGAGTTCGGAATGACTCTCGTTTCGGCTGAACAACTGGTTTACTCGGAGTTTACGGAACGGATTCCGGAACTGGCCTTTGTGTGTTCCGTGCGACTGGACCCCCTGGATGCGCTGGGTGTGCTGCAGATGGATCTGGCCATGGCGCCGCCGATCGTCGATCTGCTCTTGGGCGGAGTGGGCCGGTCCGGACCGCTGCGCAAGTCGACGGACATCGAAGAAGACATCCTTCTATCGGTGATGGAGATTGTGGTGCGCGAGTTGAATATCGCGTGGCAACCGGTGGGATTGAAGTTCGCGCTTGAAAGGAGGGAACCGGGAGCGGAGGTCTCCCGGCTAATGCCGCTCAGTGAAAAGACGCTGTGCATAAGCTTTGAGATACACATGCCGGAGGTGCAAGGGACGCTAAACCTATGTCTTCCTGCGGTTGTGTTGAATACCACTCTCCGAAAGCTGATTGCGGAGCGGGACAGGCCAAGGCGACAGTCGTCGGAAGCGCGCGCGAGGATGGCGAGTCTGATGGAGGAGGCCCAGTTTGGTGCTGCGCTACAGTTTCCAACCATGCACCTGAACGCATGGGAGCTGGCGGATATGGTGAATGGCACTGTGCTGCGGCTGCCTCTGCCGCGTCAATCCATGGCAGAGCTTCGGGTCGGCGGCCTGTCCATATTTCACGCCCAGCCGGTGCGTTCCGGAGAACATCGCGGCGCGCAGGTGAAGGGACACACCGCCGATGCACAACGGCAAAGCGTGCAATAGACAAGGCATCCGCAGAAAATCGCGCCGGAGAGTGGGGAGAGAGCTTACTTCACGACACATAGAACTATCGGGAGGAACGGAAGATGGATGAGCCAATTGCAGAACAGGCGGGAGGGCGGGAGCCGGAACCGGTCTCCGCGAGAGACCTATTGATGGAGATCGAGCTTGACGCCACGCTTCAGTTCGGCTCGCGCGAGATGCCGCTGAAGGAGGTACTGGCCTTTGGGCCGGGAGATGTGCTGGAACTCGATCGGCAGGTAGCAGAGCCGGTGGACCTGGTGGTCGGCGACAGGATCATGGCCCGAGGCGAGGTGGTGATTGTCAATGGCAACTTTGCCCTGATGGTCACCGAAGTGGCGGAACCACAACTGCGGCTCGAGAGTATACGTTGCCTGTTCTAGGAGGGAAGAGGCCAAGGTTGGCTGAGAGCGGCTGGCGTTTGCACTAGTGGCCAGCGGACGGGATGGAGAAGTAGATGGCGAATCGGATCGAGGTGAAGACGGGGATCGGGACGGATGTGTATCGGCCTTCGGGTTTAGCGACCGAGGTGTCTGGGCGTGACGTACGCGGGGCTGAGAAGTGGAGGGATGAGCGGGCTGGCTGCGGAAATCCGACTTGTACCAGAGGCTGGCTGCGGTTTTTGAAGGACCGGCGCCGGCCGGTATTTGAAGGACAGTGGGGGTGTAGCATCGAATGTGTACAGGCGATCGTAGGGGCCGCGGTGCGGCGAGAGCTCGGAGAGGGCCACGTTGCGGAAGAGGACCCGAACCATATGCATCGGGTGCCGCTTGGGTTGGTTCTGCTGGCGCAGGGACTGATCACCAAGCCTCAGTTGCAGCAAGCGCTCGATGCGCAGCGGCGCGCCGGACACGGCCGGATTGGGAGCTGGCTGGTGGCTGAGTGCGGGCTGAAGGAAGAACGCGTCACCCGCGCGCTGGGTCTGCAGTGGAACTGCCCGGTGCTGCCGATGGAGGGATTCGATCCCGCGGCGATGGCACGGCTTGCGCCGAAGGTGCTGGTGGAGAGAGTGGGGATGGTGCCGCTGCGGATCGCCGCCGGTCGCATTCTGTACCTGGCGTTTGAAGACCATTTGGATGCTTCGGCGGCATTTGCGATGGAGCGAATGAGCGGGCTGAAGGTGGAGAGCGGACTGGTCGATGGCGTGCAGTTGAAGACTGCGCGACAACGTTTGTGCGAGTGCGAGTTTGTGGATGCGGCGTTCGAGCCGGTTGCGGACATTGACGACATGTTGGGCAAAATAACGCTGATGCTGGGCAAGTTGCAGCCGAGGGCATCGCGGCTGGTGCGCGTGCATCAGTTCTACTGGTTGCGGATGTGGCTGGAGACAGGCGCGATGAGCACCCGCGATGGGGGTGTTCCCGTGAGCAGGGAAGATGTCGTGGACCGCATCTATTCGATGGGGTTTGAATCGTGAACTCATGCTCTCCTTTGGCAGACGGAACACAGGCCTGCAATCGCAGAAGCCGCTATACATGAAGTACCCCCCCGTGCTAATAGCGTAAAGTATTCAAAAAGTGCAAGTTAAGCACGCGCTAAGCACGCGAGACGTAATAAAGGCGAAGACCCAGCGAGTTCGGTTGCGACGGACATGCGGGTTCTCCATTTGTGTGCGAAAAAATACTAAAGTCTTCAAAAAAAGCATGTTAAGTCTGGACTTGTCTGGACTTGGTCTGGTTTAAGTCTGGACTAAGTCTGGACTTCGTAGCGACGGTTGAGGGCCAGGGGCCAGTTAAATGCGAAGACCCGGCTGGTTGGCCGGGTCTGTTTGGTTTTGCAACCTGATTTAATCATACGCGTTGGAGGGAAACTACTATGCCAACTTGTGGAAACTTCTATCTGAATTGTTTTGATTGAGTTATGAGATCTATTGGGGCGGAGGGGGCTTGACATGCGAATTTGCTGAGATTGTTGGGGGTTGGGCCGAACAAAGGCATACCCCATGGCTAAAACCAATTGATTCCATGCGGCTTATTCACTGAATTCCCCTGCTCCCTCCGATAAGAAAAGGGTAAGAGCAAGGGCGGAGATTCTGTGGGAGAAAGGGGTGGGCGGTTGGGGTGGCGCGGGATTCTTCGGGGTTCCTTCGACAAGCTCAGGACAGGCTCTTCGCGCTGGAAAGACGCGCTCAGGATGACAGCAAGAACAAACAACGGATTGAAGCAGGCAACGGCGAGAGAGGGAAAGAGGCGGTCGGGTTGCATCGTTCTAACCTTGCAGCACCTCAGTTGGCAACGGACGTGCATTGATGCACGGCATGGACAGTGGTCTCTATGCCGCATATACCGGGTTGCTGTCGCGGACGCAGGCGCTGGATACGGCAGCCAACAACCTGGCGAACGCCGGGACGGTGGGATTTCGCGCTCAGCGGGACTACTTCCGCAGCGTGTTGGCGGGGGCGGAGAACGAGGAGTCTCCGTCGCAGGTGGGCGACGCGGTCAACGACTTTGGCGTGCTGGGCGGAAACCTGATCGACCAGGGACATGGCACGGTGACGGCGACGGGCAATCCTCTGGATATGGCGCTGAACGGGCCGGGTTTTTTTGCGATTAAATCGGCCCAGGGCGTGCAGTATACGAGGGACGGAGCATTTCTGCGGTCGGATACGGGGGTGCTTCAGACGGCGGCGGGCGAGCCGGTGCTGGATGTGGGCGGTCAGCCGATCACGATTCCCAGCGGCACGGTGAACATTGGGCCGGACGGGAGCATCTCGGTGACGACGGCGGGGGTGAGCGCGATCGCCGGACAGGTTGGGGTCTTCGGGTTTCCCGCCGGGACAGATCTGATGGCGCAGGGAACCAACCGGTTTGCAGCGCCGGAAGGAGTGCAGCCGGCGGTCGTCTCGGCTGCGGTGCAACAGGGTGCGCTGGAGGGGGCGAACCTGGACGCGGTCCACGGGACGATGCAGCTGATCCTGGTGCAGCGGCAGGGCGAGATGATGCAGAAGGCGTTGAGCGTCTTCTACAACGACTTTGACAAGACGGCGACGGAGGAACTTGGGCGGGTCTAGCAAGACAGTGGCAGGCGGTAAGTGTTCATTGGTAAGCGGAGCAAGAAGGAGCGGGCAATGATTCGAGCGTTATATACGGCGGCAAGCGGGATGAGCGCACAGCAGGCCAACCTGGATACGGTGGCCAACAATCTGGCGAATTCGGCAACGACTGGATTTCGCAGTCGCAAGATGCAGTTTGAGGACATGATCTACCAGAATCTGGTGATGCCGGGATCGGCATCGAGCACGTCGACTACCTCCGCGGGACTGCAGATCGGGCTTGGAACCAAGTCGACGGCGAGCGAGGTCATCATGACCCAGGGCGATTTTCAGCAGACCGGGAACCCGCTTGATCTGGCGATCCAGGGGGCTGGGTTCTTCCAGGTACAGTTGCCGAATGGGACGATCGCCTACACGCGAGATGGGAACTTCAATATGAACAACGCCGGCGTGGTAGTGGACGCAAATGGAAATCAATTGCTTCCGGCGGTGACGATCCCCTCGAATGCGACGAATGTGACGATCTCACAGTATGGGGTCGTCTCGGCAACGTTGCCCGGGCAGACCATATCGAGCCAGTTGGGAACGATTCAACTGGCCACGTTTCCCAACCCTGGCGGGTTGAACTCGTTGGGCGGAAACCTGCTGCAACCAACCTCCTCCTCGGGCAATGCGATCACGGATGTTCCGGGAGGAAGCAGCGGGATGGGCACGTTGCAGCAGGGCTATCTGGAGAACTCGAACGTGGACGTAGTGGCCGAGTTCGTGAACATGATTCTGGCGCAGCGTGCGTACGAGAGCAATTCAAAGGTTGTGCATGTTGCAGACGATATGTATTCGCAGATCAATGGCATGGTCCGCTGATTGGAGGCCGACGATGAAGCGAAGCGGGTTCAGTGCAGTATTGCTGCCAGGGATGCTGTTGGCTTGCGGAGCGGATGCGTGGACAGGGCCGGCTGCCGCGCAAACGCCGGCCCGGACGGATGCGGGATGCGGAGCGGATGGCTATCGGGTCGTGGCACGGCGCTGGGATGCTGTGCTTGGGAGGAGTTGGGAGCTACGACAGAATTGCGCGCACCCGGAGTGGCCAACGCGTTCGGTTGCGGCGGGTTCAGTTGCGTTGGGCGCAGCGGAGTGGAACGGACTTGTCAAGGTGAACGAGATTACGCAAATCATCCAGCCTCTACTGGTTCATGCGGGAGACCGCGTACGGCTTTGGATGCAGGACGAGATGGTGCGCATCGAGATGAGCGGCGTGGTGGAGCAGTCGGCGCGGGGCGGGGACCGCGTGATGGTCCAGATCATGCAGCACAGCGACGATGTGGGCATGACGGTAGAACGCATTCCCGGAATCGTGCGCAGTACCGGAGATGTGGAGATGGAACGATGAAGATGCGATTCAGACCGATGACGATCGATGTCTACAACGCGGCCTTAAAAGAGTGCTGCTCGCAGGAAGAGAGAGACGAATTGCTTCGGCTGTACATGCAGGGGCGAGCTGTTGAACAGGACCGACGGGCGAAGCTGCCCGCCAACGTTGGTAGTGGTTCCGGAAGGATGACGATGTCCCGGCCTGAATTGAGGACAGACGGCCAGGAGTCAGATGGATTGAGACCAGTTGGGTTGGCGACTACTGTTTTCGGGTGGTTTGGTGTGCTGTTGGTCATGCTGATGTCTTCGAGCGGCTGGGCGCAGTCGCTCACGGCTTCCACTGGTTCCATCGTTCCTGTGGCGACCGCGTCTCCTGCGGCGACCAAGGTGCCTGCGGCGACGAAGGCCAAACCGAACGCGAAACCTCTGAGTGCGGGCAGCGATCCGGCGGCCACGTCGCTGGAGGCGTATCTGACGCGCGTACGACTGGACAACAAGGCCGTGCAGACAAGCTCTGGCTCGATCTGGTCGGACTCGGGCAGGCTAACCCGGATGTCGACTGATGTGCGCGCGATGCGACCGCATGACCTGATCTCGGTGGTCGTCTCGGAGAATTTGGCTGCCGAGACGGATGGGACGGTGAAGAACTCGCGCGCTTCAAGCGCCAGCTCTGGACTCACTGGGTTACTTGGGACGCTTCATTCGGGTAACGCGATGCAAAACCTGGTGAATCAGAACTCCGCGTCGGCATTGAGCGCAGCGGGAGCGAGCGCGAGCAACTCAAGTCTGACGACGACGCTGGGCGGGCAGGTGGTCGAGGTGCTGCCCAATGGGATGCTGGTGATCGAGGCGGCGCGCCAGGTGGAATTTGCCCAGCAGGTGCAGACGATCGTGCTGCGCGGACTGGTGAGGCCGGAGGACATCTCGCAGCAGAACCAGGTATTGTCGACGGCGATTTCGAGCCTGGAAGTGCAGGTGAGGGGCAAGGGAATCGTCAACGACTACACGCACCGGCAGAATGCGCTGGTGCGCTTCCTGCAGTGGGTGCTGGTTTTTTAGGTCAGTGATTCGGGGTAAGAATTCGGTTGTCCGTTGCTGGTTGGTGGGAGAGGCGTTGAGATGCGACGAGTCGCGATGGTCTTCGTGGTGCTGTTGATGAGCGTGAAGGTGTGGGCAGCAGAGGATGTGCGTCCGCAGCGCGAGGCGCGCATCAAGGACATCGCAACGGTGGAGGGGATTCGAAACAACCAGTTGGTGGGCTACGGGATTGTGGTTGGATTGCATGGCACCGGGGACAGCCAACAGACCGGATTTTCGGTGCAGACGCTAGCCTCGATGCTGTTGCGCATGGGCGTGAGCGTACCGGCGACGGGGATTCGTGTGCAGAATTTGGCAGCGGTCTTTGTATCGGCAACGCTGCCGCCGTTTGCTAGGCCGGGGGCGCAGATCGACAGCACGATCTCGTCTGCCGGGGACGCGACCAGCCTGGAGGGCGGGATGCTGCTGATGACTCCGCTGTACGGAGCGGACGGCAAGATCTACGCGCAGGCGCAGGGGCCGTTGGTGGTGGGCGGCTATTCGGTGAGCGTGAACGGCAACACCAAGCAGTTCAACCACCCGACGACGGCGCGGATTCCCGAGGGCGCGATGGTGGAGCGCGGGGTCGCGATTCCACTGGAGGGACTGGCGAGCGTTTCGCTGCTGCTGAACGAGGACGACTTCAAGAGCGCGGAGGCGGTGGCGGTGGGAATTAACAAGGAGCTTGAAACGGGCGCGGCGCGTGTGGTCGACAGCCGGACAGTGGAAATTCGCGTGTCTCCTGGCCAGGATGTGCCCGAGTTGCTGGCGCGCGTGGAGGCGATTGAAGTTCCGTTCTATCCGCATGCGAAGGTTGTGGTGAACGAACGGACGGGGACGGTAGTGATTGGCGGGTCGGTGGTGCTGCAGCCGGTGTCGATCCTGCATGGCGGTCTGGCAGTCAACATTGTGAGTCAGTTCGAGGTTTCGCAGCCCGGACCGTTGTCCGCGGGGACGACACAGACGGTGCAGCAGACGCGCGTGGAGGCGAAGGACAAGCCGGTGAACCGGATCGAGTTGAAGCAGGGAGCGACAGTGGATGACCTGGTGCGCAGCCTGCAGATGATTGGGGCCTCGGCGCGGGACGTGATCTCGATCTTGCAGGCGATGAAGGCTGCTGGGGCGCTCGAAGCGGAGCTTGAAGTGCTATGAACTTTGCGATTGCATCAGCGGGAGCAGCGGTACAGGCTACGGCAGCGCCGTCTTCAACGATCAGCGCCATGGACCATCGCAAGCTGACGGACGCGGCACAGCAGTTTGAGGGCATGATGTTGCAGGAGATGTTGAAGCCGATGAAGGAGCATGGGTTCTGCCAGGAAGAGAGCGAGGACGATAACGATAACAAGGATGAAGGCAGCGGCTTTGGCGATACTTTGAGCAGCTTCGGAACCGAGGCTGTGGCGACGGCGATTGCCAAAGGAGGGGGGTTGGGGATCGCGAAGTGCGTGGTGGAGCAGGTGGAGGGTGAGAAGGCCGCGCGTAACGGAGAAGTTGGCGTTTCTGTATCAAAGTTACAAACGATTCAGAAATAATTTTTTGTACGGTACTAAAATCCTGGGCGTGTTAGCCCGATAACAAACAACTGTGGTATGGAGGCTGGATTGAGTTATTTGAGCGGAATTGGGAGCCCACAACAGGTATTTGATGCGACTGAGGCTGCTGAACTGACCAACACGAGCGGCGCGACAAAGACGGAGAAGAGTTCGGCGTTGGTGTCAGGAGCGGAACAGGATGTGTCGACCAGTGCCAGTGCAGTTGACTGGGCGAGTTTGAGTACGAATGCCGGATTGATGGCGCAAGCGATGTCGGGAAGCGACGTTCGAACCGACAAGGTTGCGGCCTTGCAACAGGCGATCGCCGCAGGGACGTACTATGTCCCAGCATCGGGTGTGGCTGACAAGGTGATCAGCGCCCTACTGCAGTAGCGCAGCAAGCGGAGCGACCGATGTCTGAGGGCGTAGCCGAGATGGCCGGGACGGATTTATGGAGCGGCTTGCTCAAGGAAACTCGGCAGGCTCTCGCGATGTTGCGCGCCGAAGATCTGGAGGAGTTGGCCGCACGCGCCGAGAGGTTGTTCGATGCGGACGCCGGGTTGGAGTCGCAGCAACAGCAAGGGTCGAGGCTTCGCCAAGCGGAGCTGGTCAAGGTGGCCAGAGAACATCACTTACTGGGCGACCTGCTGCTTGCGACGGACAAGAACCTTGGAGTCTTGCGGCGGCTTCTCGGCAGGACGCATGCAGGCGAGGTAGACCCACGATGGGCACGCTGACGGCACTGCTAGACCTGTCGCAGAACGCACTTGAGGCGAACCAGGCCGCAATCGACATCACGTCGAACAACGTGGCCAACGCAAACACGCCCGGCTACACGGACGAGATTGCGACCTGGCAGGAGAACGACTCGGTGCAACTGAGCGCCAATGCCAGAGTGGGCGAGGGAGCCAGTGTTTCCGCGGTGTCGCAGCGGGACCCTGTGCTGAACCAGATGGTGAATAACCAGACGCAACTGGAGGCATCGAGTGCGGCCGAGAGCACTGCGCTGAACGATCTGCAGTCGATCTTTGGTATTACCACGAATTCGACCACGAGTGCATCGACGACTCTGGGCACGGACATGAATGCGTTCTTCAGCTCGCTGAGCGCGCTGGAGGCGAGTCCTTCCGACAGCTCGGCACGGCAGGCTGTGTTGAGCGCGGCACAGACGCTGGTGACGGACTTCAACGGCGCATCGAGCCAGATCACACAGCAGAACAGCGCGTTGAACCAGCAGGTGCTTGGCGATGTCAGCGAGATCAACTCTCTGACATCGTCGATCGCCGCGCTGAACCTGCAGATCGAGGCCAACAGCCCGAACTCGGACGCGGGCACTCTAGAAGACCAGAGACAGCAGGACCTGACGCAACTGTCGCAGTACATCGGGTTCAGCCAGATCAAGACCGAGAACAATGGGCTGACGCTGACGACGGGAACCGGACAGGTGCTGGTGAGCGAAGGCCAGTCCTATGCGCTGAGCACAACCAACGTCGGCAACAAGCACAATCTGTATGCAGCCGGTGGCTATCTGGACGTGATTACATCTTCCGGTCAGGACATTACTTCGGAGTTGAATGGCACGGTCAGCGGCAGCATCACGGGCGGTTCTTTGGGCGGGATATTGAAGGCGCGGGACCAGGACCTGCCGACGATTTCGTCGAAGCTGGACCAACTGGCATATTTATTCGGCCTTGTTGTGAATGCGCAGAATGAGGCTGGCGTGGATCTGTACGGCAACCGTGGGGGGGCCTTCTTTTCGACGATTCAGAATGTGAACGATGCGGCGGGAAGCATTGCCCTCCTCATCACGGACCCGAATGCGATTGCCGCAGCGAGCGTGGGCGAGGGCGAGAGTGGCAACACAAACGCCACCGCGCTGGCCGGACTGGTGAACGCGCCGATCGATATACAAGGCCAGACGTCTTCACAGTTATATGCGTCGCTTCTGACTCAGCTGGGCGATATGGTGTCGAGCGTAACGAATGAAAATACGACGCAGCAGGCGTCGTTGACGCAACTGACGACGCAGCAGAGCGCGCTATCGAACGTATCGCTGGACCAGGAGGCGTCGAACCTGACGCAGTATGAGCGGTCGTACGAGGCTGCGTCGAAGGTGTTCACCATTGTCGATCAACTGATGGCTTCGGCGCTGAACCTGGGCGAGGAGACCACGGTGACGTAAGCGGCCGGGTCCGCGAAAGGCAAGCAGCGAGTGGACGAAGCGGTCGGCGACTGGACAGCAAGCGGCGAGTGGACGAAAGAGGAAGAACGAAGATGCGAGTTGATCCCAATTACGTAATCGGTCTGGCCGCCTCCTTGAACAGCTCGACGCTGGCCGAGCAGAAGTTGACGAGCGAGCTTTCGTCGGGGCTGGCTGTGACGTCGCTCTCGGACAACCCGGTGGCGGCGGGTCAGGCCTCGATGCTGACCTCGGCGATCAGCCAGGACGACACGTTCGTGCAGACGGCTTCGAGCGCCGAGAGCCTGATGCAGGTGACCGACAGCGCTCTGGGAAGCGTGGTGACGCAACTGACCTCTGCGCTGTCGCTGGCGGTGGAGGGCAACGGCGGGACAGAGAGCGCATCCGACCTGACGATGATCTCGCAGCAGTTGAGCGGCATCCGGGACCAGGTGGTTGCGCTGGCCAATACCAACTACCAGGGGACGTACATCTTTGCCGGAAGCGATGGCAACGCGCAGCCGTTCACGACAGACACGAGCACCTCGCCGGCGACGACCACCTATCACGGCGACCCGAACGTGAACCATGTGAATACAATTTCGACCGTCAATGGGCAGCAGATCAAGATGGGGCTGACGGGCTCGGCGGTCTTTACGGCGCCCGGCGCGGACGTGATGACTGCGCTGAACAACCTTGTTGCGGACTTTGCCAGCGGCACGGTGAGCGCGACGGCGAGCACAGACATTGGCGTGCTACAGACGGCACTGAGCAACGTATCGCAGCAGCGGCTGTCGCTGGACAGCTCGCTGGATCGTCTGGAGACCGCGGGCACCTATGCGCAGACCGACGCCACCAACCGGACGGCTGAGGCGAGTTCGCTGGTTGCGTCCAACCCGGCGACGGTTGCGACACAACTGAGTGCGGCGGAGACGCAGAACCAGGCGCTGATGAGCGTGATTGCAACAGTGGGGAAGCAGAGCCTCTTCGACATGATCGATTAGGACGCGATTTGGAAGTTTATCCAAGCGGACCGGATGGACGTGGATCCAGGGGAGGTCTGAACAAGTCCTCTAGATTCCTTCGGCGGCTAAAGCCACGTTCAAAACAGGTGGTCTGCGGCGAGACTAAAGTCCCGCCCTTTCAAAAAGTAGAATTGTGCAGAGATTTCCTAAGCGGACCAGCGAGTGGGTGTGGCGTCGTCGCAGGGTGGAGCGGATACCGGGGGGAGCTTGGCGTAGCGTTCCGCCTGGGAGCGAAGTTCACGAGGGAGGATCTGCTGGGCCTCGGGGTCGCGGGCTACGACCAGCCAAGCGTCGCGGACGTTGCGCAGGCATGCGATGACCTCGGTGAACTGCTGGCTCGAGGCGAAGCGGGATGCTTCTAGGGTCATGGTGAACATTGTGGCGTAAAAGTCGGAGAGGGCGGCGGCGGGCTTGCCCCCGATGTCGGTGCGCAGGCGCGTCTGGAGGTACATGATGATATCAATGGCACGCTTGACGGCACTGCGGCGGCCGATCTCGTCGTCCTCCTCGACACACTGGATGGCGCGGTAGAGGAAGCGGATGGCGCCGTCATAGAGGGCGATGACGAGTTCAACTCCGTTGGCGCCGAGCAGAGCCTGCTGCTGATATTCGGATTCCATGGTGGTCCTACCCTGTTGAATTTTCGTTGTAGCCGGTCATGGCACTGTAGAGTTCGTTCATCTCGTCGAGTTGCTCCGGAATTGCCTGAAGAACCTGATTGGCGGTGTTGAGTTCTGTGGTGAGATTGCTTTGGTCGGTGGCGATGATAGCGTTCTGCGCGGTGATGTTGTCGTTGAGGGTGGTCTCCTGGTTGGAGTCGGATGAGAGAGCGAGGGAGATGGCCCCGTTGGCATTGGCGTTTCCCAGGGAAGAGAGTGTGGTGGAGAGCAACTGCCCAAAGCTGCCAGAGTTCTGCATGAAGCCGACGACGTCGGAGTAGTTGGAGTTGAGGATGGAGTCGAGGGTGGAGTTGTTCAGGGAGAGCGTACCTGTGCTGCTGACGGAGATGCCGAGCTGATAGAGGTTGCTGACGCTTCCGCTGGCCGTGCCAGAGGTGAGGGCCAGCGAAAGAGCGCTCTGGAGCTGGGCGATGACGGGGTTGCCGAAGAGCGGCTCGGGATTGCCGGAGGAGTCGTTTCCCTCTTGGGTGGTGAGGTCGCCGAGAACTTTATTGTAGGCGGAGACGAAGGTGGAGAAGGCGGATTCGACGTCCGTGTTGTCGTTGACGATCTGGACGGTAACTGGGATGGTGGATTGGGAGAGGACCTGGAAGGTGATGCCAGGGATGGCCGTGCTGACGGTGTTGGAGGAGTAGTATCCGGGTTTGCCACCGTCGATGCTGAGTTCGGCGTCCTGAGCCGTCATGCCGGTATTCACGTTGAGCGTGGTGGAGAGCGTACTGCCTGTGGTGTCGATGTCTGCCGAGCCGGAGGCGCCGGTGGAGCCGGTGACGATAAGCTGTGCGCCACTGACGGTGGCGTTGAGGCCGGCGGCCTGGAAGCCGGAGTCGTCGTTCAAGGCCTGCGCAGCGGCGGTGAGCGAGAGCGGCGTGGAGCCGAGATTGACGGTGGCGGCGGCGCCTCCACCGATGGCGTAGCTGAATGTACCGGAGATCTGGCTGGAGGCGGAGGGGAGGGTGAAGGTGTTCGTGGCAGCGACAGAGGCGGTAGAGGCGACGGTCGTTGCGATGGGACCGGTGACGTTAGCGAGTCCTCCATAGGTGGCGGCCGGGGTGGTGGTGGTCAGCGAGCTGGTGGAGGTGTTGATGGTGTCTGCGCCGGTGGAGTCGGTGGAACCGGTGATGACGAGGTTGGAACCGCTGACGCCGGCGACGAGGCCAGCGGCGGAGAAGCCGCTGTCGGCGTTCAGGGCGGAGGCGGCGTCGGTGAGGGAGAGCGGCGTAGAACCGAGATTGATGGTGGCTGCGGTGCCGGAGCCGATGGTGTAGCTGAAGGTACCCGAGAGCTCACAGGCGGGAGAGGTGAAGGAGAAGGTGTTGGTGGCGGCGGTGGTAGCGGTGGGAGCCACGCTGGCCGCGGCGGTAGTGGCCTCTGTGGTGGTGGTCGTGGTGCCGCCTTGCGTGATGGTGAGGCCGCCGGTGGAGCCGCTGGTTTTGCTGACGATGGAGAGGCTCGATCCAGAGGTATCGGAGACGATGCTGGCGGTGACGCCGATATCGGCGGCGTTGATGGCTGCGGCGTATGTCTTTAGCGTGTCACTGGTGCCGGAGATCGCGGGGATGGTCGTGGCAGGGCCGTTGCCGACCTGGATGGTGAGCGCGCCGTTGATATTGTCGCTGGAGATGATGTAGTCGGAAAATTCGGAGGCGGTCTGTGCGAGCTGGCTGACGACGACGGTGTGGCTTCCAGCGGAGGCAGTCGCGCTGGCCGCGGAGAGGGTGAGGACGTTGGTGTCTGAGCTGGATCCCTGCTTATCGGCCATGACGCCCTGGAAGTCTGTGAGGGAGCTGAGGCTGGAGCTGAGACTGGCGAGGTCGGTGCCGATGGAGGTAAGCGCGGTATCGTCGGATTTCAACGCGGTGAGCTGCGTGTTCCACGGCGTCTCCACCTGCTGCAGATTGGCCACGATGCTGGCGACCGCGGTGGATACATCGAAGCCGGCACCGCTGGTGGCTGAGCCGAAGTTAAGTCCAACTGCTCCCATAATGATTCCCTGCTGGCGGGCGAGGCGGGGTTCGTCTGCCCGTCAAGCTCTTGGAGCACATACGTGGCCATGCGATGCGGGCCGGGATTAGAGCGCGTTTACGGAAGGGTTAGAAAGCCGGGCGGCCCAGTTTCGGGCCGCCCGGGCCAAGAACCTCCGAGGCATCTGGAGGCGCTTGTGAACCTCCGGATGTTACTGGAGGAGCTTGAGGACTTCCTGCTGCACGCTGTTGGCCTGCGCCAGAGCGCTGATACCAGTCTGTGAGAGGATCTCGTACTTGGACAGGTTGGAAGCGGCCTGGCCGTAGTCGGTTGCGGTGATGGAGTTCTGCGCAGAGGCGAGGTTGACCGATTCCGCGCTGGCCACGCTGGCTGCGGAGGTGAGTTCGTTGATGTCGGCGCCGATCGTGCCGCGCTGATAGGAGACGGTGCTGATGGCGTTGGTGATGGCTTGCGACGCAGCCGTCGCGTTGGCCGTTGAAATGGTTGAGTAAGAGGTATTGAGGTCGGTGCCCAGTCCAATGGTGGCCCCGGTAGGAGTCTGTTTGAAGGTGGCCGGAGACCCATTAAACAATCCAGCGGCAGATCCGGCATCGGCGATGGACAGTGTGGTGCCGGTCAAGCCGCTTACGCTGAGTCCAGCGGCAGCGAAGTTGGCGTCGTTCGTCAGGTCGCCAGCCAATTGTGCCAGCGTAGTGCCTGAGGCAACCGTCAGATTGTATGTGCTTGAACCACCGTCGATGGTGAGTGTTCCACCCACGGTATTGGCGGCGTTGGTGACGGTAAGTTGCATCCCAACGCCAGCCCCACCTGCAGCGACAGTACCGCCGACGTTGCTTTGTACTCCAGCGGCTGCACTGCTGCCGATGTTGCTTGTGGTGAGCGTGCCCACGACGTCCTGGTAGTTGCTCATCCCGGCAGTGGTGCCATCGCTGACGTCGATGCTGGTGGTGTTGTCAGTGAAGACCTGATTGCTGTTGTAGTTGGTGTGGCTGCCGATGTTCCCGATCTGTTGAAGGATGTTCGCGTATTCCTGGTTGGCCGAGCCGATCTGCTGGGTTGTGAGGGTTCCGCCGGCGATTTCAGTCGCGATGGTGACCGCCGAGTCGAGCAGGTTGGTGACCTGCGAGAGCGCGCCGTCTGCCGTCTGTAGCAAGCCGATACCGTCCGTGGCGTTTGTGGCGGACTGCTTGAGCGCGGCTACGTTTGCAGCCATGCCGTTGGCGACGGCCATGCCGGACGGGTCGTCTGCGCCGGAGTTGATGCGCGAACCGGAAGAGAGCTGCTGCAGGGTTGACTGAAGATTCGCTGTCGTTGAGTCCAGATTGTTTTCCGCATAGAGTGCGGAGATGTTATTGAGGATGGTTAATGACATTTGTGTCTCTCCTGTGGAGCTAATTTACGTGCGAGCACACTACCCGCCCCGGTACCGATCCGTAATCTCCGGATACAGTGAGCGGGGGGCTCTGCGTTCCCACACATCATCGGCACTCGATGTTTCTACTTTAGAGGAAGCATGAAATATTTTTATTCGGTTGGGTTTTCCCAAATTGATTACAAATAATTGTTACCGTCAATTTCTGCCGACCATCAATACGGGATTGTAGAAGTAAGCATTATTGAATTAGTCCGATTTAATAAACAGCGACAATTTGTCACCACAATTGTGCAGTGTCACGTCTGGCGGGCTTCCGCCGATAAGCGCCAAGATAGCCCGGAATCTAGCATGGGGAGAAATATGGATTGTCCGAAATTGGAAATCGAGAGCATCGACAATCGCTGATTTCTATTCCTAATAAACCTAGCGAAATGCAGTTGGAACACACAAATTCAAAAGCGCGATGCCGCGCAAGGCCAAATGTCTCGATGCGGTCAAGGCCGCTGCATCCTTGGCCGATATTCCCAGAGTCTTCACCAAGACAGTCAGGCAGAACGCGGTTGTTGCGACATACTCAGGCCAATTCCGCGACGGCACAAGTTCGCTCGCAGCTGAGCGAATCGAAACAGCGAATCGAAACGGGGCACAGGGCATGAAAGGAACAATTCTGGTGGTGGATGATTCGGCCATGATGAGAAAGGTCGTATTGCGCACCCTAAAGATGGCTGGAGTGGAATTTGACTCAGTTCTGGAGGCAGGCGATGGGAAGGAAGCGCTAGCCTGTCTGCGTGTGAAAAAGGTCGAACTCATCATGTGCGACATCAATATGCCCACGATGACCGGCCTACAGTTGTTGCAGCAGATCAAGATGGAGAGGCTCGCGGACGGCGTGCCGATTGTGATGGTTACGGCCGAAAGTAGCGAGTCGCAGGTTCGCCAGGCGATCCTCGCTGGAGCGCGGGGCTATATCCGAAAGCCATTTAGCATCGAGCACATTGTCAATAACGTCAAGCCGCTCCTTACAACGTAAGTCCTCGAGGTTTTTTGCGTCCTACTCCGGAGTATTGGCAAAGCGACGATTGAACGGTTATGTACCAGAACTTGAATTATTTACAGGCAGTCATTGGGGTAATCATCATGTCCGATTGTGATAATACTTTGAAGTCAAGTGTCGCGGAGGCTTTTCTATCTACCGCGAGTATCGAGTATGTCGATGCGAGCGTCAGGGAAGTCTTCAGTATGATGTACGGATTCGAGATCGAGGCGATTCAGATTCCGGACACCGACCAGAGTCTGTGCGGGTTAGACGAAAGAACGGCCATCGTCGGCTTCTCGGGCATGATGCGCGGATCGTTTCAGGTTCGGATAAGCTCCATGGCCGCACGCTCGATCGCCTCGGCCATGCTGGGTGGCGTACCGGTCGAGGAGAACGGAAATTCGATTGACGACACCATGGGTGAGCTCTGCAACATGATTGCGGGCGGTTGGAAGAACGGAATTCCAATCTTCTCGGAATGCACCCTGTCGCCCCCGACCGTTATTTCAGGCCGGGACTACAAGATACACATTTATAAGCCGTCGGTGGAACTTTCGCGAATCTACAAATTTGACGGCCACACTCTTCATCTTACCTTGCATTGCGAGTCGAAGGGCCCTCCGGATGAATAGGACGCAGACATCACGGCGGTACTGGCGGTGCTGCTGCGTCGCGTGAAGTCTCGACGATGTCAGTCGATAAGTTGACTGTGACGGTACCTGAGACTCAGAGGTCTGGCAGATATGAACGCGCATTCGGAGATACTTGAAGGGGCACTCGACCTTATTGAGGAAGGGGTCGTGGTACTCGATGAGCAATCGAACATATTGTTCTGGAACAAAGCGGCGGCAGCTCTGACCGGGTACACGGCCGCAGATGTGATCTGTCGGCGGTGTCCGAAAGATCTATACCGCATCGATGAAGAGCATCACAACCGAGTGGGCGCGAGCGCCGATGCACGGATGCGATGCGGACAGGTTCGCCCCCCGGTCGGATTCAGATGGGCAGTTGCGGGGTATACGAGCCGAGAGCCGCTACCGGAGGTCAGGCCCGAGAGCGATGAGGAGCACGATAAGTTGCTCCAGAGTCCGACTTTGGTATCGATGATCCATAAGCTGGGACATTCGGTGCCTGGAATGCTGCGCAAGGCCGTGATAAGAAATGCGGTGGGATCGCGTATGGGCACTGCCCTGCTGTTCTATCCAGTGGAAGAGATGGATGCGCTACCGCATGGAGAGACCGGTGAGGGTGAGGACATCGAGCGCAGCCAGGCGGAGATGGAAGACCGGCTGGATGCAGCTTATCACCAGTGGGTGACCAACCGCATGCCGCTCGGACTGTTGTGGATTTCGGTCGATCAGGCACCGGAGTTGCGCAAGACCCACGGCCGGGATGCCTGCGAGGCGATGCTGCGGACGGTCGAACAGACGCTGTTACGACAGCTGAATCCCACGGAGACGATCGGTCGTTGGGGCAACGACGAGTTTCTGGTGTTGGCGCATGAGCGGACAGCTGTGCTTTTGGGCGAACATGCGCAGCGTCTGGCGGGAGTGGCTCGGACGGCAGACTTCCGCTGGTGGGGCGACCGAGTCGGTCTGACGGTAAGTATCGGAGCGAGTCAGGCAATTGAAGGAGACACCCTGCCGTTGCTGTTGAACCGGGTGCGGCAGGCGATGCAGACCAGCGAATATGCAGGCGGCAACGGTGTAACCGAAGCAAGGGGGACCGAATGCTCCCAATCATAGGAGTCATTGTTGTATTTGGAGCGGTGATCGCCGGATTCCTGATGGAGAAGGGAAACATCCTTGTTCTTCTTCAGCCATCGGAGATCGTAACGATCGTAGGCGCGGCCTTAGGCACGATACTGGTTGCGAACCCGGTTTACCTTATCAAGGCCATGATGGCGGGCGCACTGGGTGCGCTGGGTTCTTCAAAGTTCGACAAATCGCGCTATCTGGAGACTCTGAAGATGATGTACGAACTATGCAACAAGGTCCGCAAGAAGGGACTGATGGGCATTGAAGACGACGTGGAAAAGCCGGTCGAGAGCGAGATATTCAAGAAATATCCGGAGTTTCTGAAGGACCACCAAGCGGAGGCATTTGTGTGCGACACGCTGCGGACGGCGATTACCGGAGGGGTCGAGCCCTTCGACATGGATCAGATGATGGAGCTGGACATGGAAGTGGCCCACCACGAGGAGATGGAACCGGTCCATGCGTTGACGACAGTGGCGGATGCTCTGCCTGGACTGGGGATCGTTGCAGCAGTGCTGGGCGTGGTCATCACCATGGGCGCGCTGGGTGGCCCACCGGAGGAAATTGGCAAGAAAGTGGCAGCGGCTCTAGTGGGTACTTTTCTAGGCATCCTGTTGTGCTATGGCCTGGTCGGACCGCTAGCATCCAACATGATGAAGGGAGCCGATGATCACAACTCCTACCTGCATGTGCTGCGGGTGATTATCCTCTCATTCCTGAAAGGGTTAGCCCCGATATTGGCCATCGAGATGGGACGGCGCGCAATTCCGGAGCGTGTCAGGCCGACCTTCGACGAGATGGAGATGGGATGCAAACGGCCGGCGGCGGTTGCGGAGCCGACGGTCGAGGCGCCAGCCTAGAAGGCCGAGGCAACTGGCTGATGCAAAAGATAAGGGGGTTGGTGCATGGCAGCTTTGGGAAAACCCGTTCGACCGATCATCGTCATCAAGAAGAAGGTCTCGGGCGCAGCTCACCACGGAGGCGCGTGGAAGGTGGCCTATGCAGATTTCATGACCTCGATGATGTCTCTGTTCATCGTGTTGTGGCTGTTGAACTCCACTCCTCAGATCAAGAAGGCGGTTGCCGGGTACTTCAAGGATCCGACGAGTGTTGGAAAGGAGACAGGCACTAAGATTCTGGGCACGGACGAGAGCATCGCAATCGACCAGAAGAATGTTGAGAAGCTGAAGGAGGAGATCGAAAAGGCGATCCTCAAGCAGGCGGATCTGAGCAAGCTCTTCAAGCAGATCGAGATTACAGTCACGGATGAAGGGCTGAAGATCGAGCTGATTGAGGACAAAGGAGGGACTTTTTTTGAGAGCGGAAGTCCGCAGCTGAGCGAAAACGGCGTCAAGTTGCTGAATCTGCTCGCCGGTCAATTGAAGATGCTGCCCAATCATCTGCTCATCGAAGGGCATACAGACGCTCAGCCCTACGCGAGCAATAACGGCTATACGAACTGGGAGCTGTCGTCAGACCGCGCGAACTCCGCTCGCCGATTGCTGCAGCAGGGCGGGGTTGGGCTTAGCCAGATATCGCAGGTACGTGGGTATGCAGACCAGAAGCTGCATGTGCTCTCGAACCCTCTCGATCCGTCCAACCGACGAATCTCACTGATTGTACAGTGGGTTACAGCAGACGGCCCCTCGGCCAACGCGAATGTAGCCACGCCGCTTGGCAGGGCAAAAATTGGAGCGACCGAGAGGGGCACAAAGCATCAGGCGGGTACTGAAACTCCCTAGGCAGGAATTGGAGATCAACCGGCCAAACCCAATTCTGTGGCCGCAGAAGAGAGCAAGCTCGATGTGACGCATCCGGCGACGGTCGAGACATCGAAACCCCCGCCAGTGAAATCCCTCAGTTCAAAGCCGTCTTAGACCGAACGGATCACACTATTATTGGTCCCAGGAGTGAAGAAGTCGGCTTGATGACGCGCTGACGAAGCCTGATACAACGGCGAGGACGTTCTACGAATCGTCGTTTCACCAGGCGAAGCGACATTGCCGCGTGGGCATTCATGGAATGATTGATGTTCACGCAGCAAATCGATGGCCAATCTCCATCCTATGGAAAAGATCCCCGCTTCGAAACCTCGGGTTCCCACTTTGGAACGTAAAAAAAAGTATTCGCCAATTAATGGTGGAAAAAACTGGAGTCATCGTGGATTATTGGTGTCTGCCAGCCCGGGATTGTTTTTGAGGCGGCAGAATAGAACCTACTTTTGAACTCCAGTCTGGACTGCGGGACCGTTTTTGGGGGGTTTCATGCGAGTGCTGATTGTGGAAGATGATCAAGCTTTGGGGGCATTTGTAAAAACAGGGTTGGAGTTGGAGGGACATCGGGTGCAGTGGGTGGAGGATGGAGAGGCTGCGCTACACTGGTCCGCAGCGGAACATCCGGAGCTGGTGCTGCTGGACCTAAGTCTGCCGAAACGGGATGGCATGGAGGTTCTGGCGGAGATGCGGGCGCGGCATGACGACGCATCGGTGCTGGTGCTGACGGGACGTAATGAGGGTCATGTTCAGGTGGAATGCCTGGATATGGGGGCGGACGATTGTCTGCTGAAGCCGTTCAGTTTCTCTGAGTTGACGGCACGCTGCAGGGCGCTGCTACGACGCCGCGAGCAGTTTGCAGACCCGGTGCTTCGCTATGGCGACCTCCATCTGCACCGCATTGAACACACAGTAGTACGGGGGGGGCGGACAATCGACCTAACCGTGAAGGAGTTTGCGCTGCTGGAGTTTTTAATGCTGCACCGGGGCGAGTGTGTATCGCGCGGCCAACTGCTGAGCGAGGTGTGGCAGATGCCGGCGGGATATGTCACAAATGTGGTGGATGTGTACATCAATTACCTGCGGCGCAAGCTGGAAGCAGGCGATTTGCATGACGCCAAAACGGGAATGATCGAGACCGTCCGCGGAGTCGGATACAGGTTGGGCGGAGTGGTCCGCAAGCCCGTGGCGCGGGAGACCGGCCGGGCTCCGGCAGTCCCCACTGCCGCGTACGCCTAGACACAGCGCTTGCCCAGGACGGCATCTTTCTTCTCGCCGTTATTCCGAATCATTCACCCCCCAATCTATTCTTGATTATTCAATTTGATTGCGGCAAACAGACTGTGAGTCACCCGGAACTCTGTCTAAACAACTTCAAAGTGCAGCGAAACTTCTGATGACAATGCATCAGCGAATAATGGAGTTTTTATGGAATACGGACTGGGCAGGGCAAATGTCGGAAACAAGGCACTGGCGCGGACGGTGTTGCTGGCGAGCGCGGATACACAATTCCGGGCGCGTCTGAAGCGGGAGCTGACGGCGATGCGCTGGCGGGTGCGCGAGGCAGCAGGCGGCGCGGAGGCGATGGCGCTGCTGGAGGCGCAGGGCGCGGAAGCGATGGTGCTGGACAGTGCATTGCCCGACCTGGAGGTAGGTGAGTTCGCCGGAGTGATACGGATGCGGCATCCAGTAATGGATCTGCTGCGGATCGATGGCATTGTGGATGAGGCGGGAGCGCGCAGCCCTCGCAGAAACGAGCTGCTGCATGCGTTGCGCCAGGCGCAGGAGGACGACGCACATCGCACCGACGGCGTGAGCGCGGCGTGGGCGCAGGCGGCGGTCGCGGCGCCGCAAATCTCAACGCCGGATCGGCTGACTCCAGGAGATAAGCGCGCGGCCGCCGCGCAGGAGGTCGCTGCGATGCTGCGATCGCGCAACGCAGCGCGACCCGAGAACGGCTCTCATGAAGCCAAGTCCGATGAGGACAAGCCGGATGCGGTTGGATCTATAACGATCGGTTCAAACACAGCTGCTACCGAAGTAAGCGGAGCCTCAGTCGTCGGCACAAAGTGGTGGTCGCACGCTTACATCTTTGAAGAGGAGAGATTGGAGGCGCGGGGCCGTGTGTTGTCACAGCCGCTTCCAGAGATAGTGGGCGAGAGCCGGGGAATGCTGGAGCTGGCGCGGCTGATTCGGCTGGTTGCGCCGCGGACGTCGACGGTGCTGATCGAGGGAGAGACGGGCACGGGCAAGGAGCTGGTCGCCCGCGCCGTGCATCAGTTGAGCAGGCGCTCCAACAAGCCGTTCGTGGTGCTGAACTGCGCGGCCATTCCCGAGACGCTGTTGGAGGCTGAGCTCTTCGGACACACACGGGGCGCATTCACCGGCGCGGTGCAGTCGCGCACCGGCAGAATCGAATCGGCTCACGGGGGCACCCTGTTTCTAGACGAAATAGGCGAGATGCCGCTTGCGCTGCAATCGAAGGTGCTGCGCTTTCTCGATACCGGTGAGTTGCAACGCGTGGGTGACAACGAAACAGTGCATGTGGATGTACGGGTGATCGTGGCAACGCACCAGCCGCTGCAACTGCGAACAAGTGAGCAAACATTCCGGCGGGACCTATATCATCGGCTGGCGGTCTTTCCGGTCTTCGTGCCGGCGTTGCGCGAGCGGATGGATGACGTGCTGCCGCTGGCGGCGCACCTGCTGGGCAAGCTGGGCGAGGAGATGCCGGTGAAGCGACTTTCGGCTGACGCGGCGGCGAGGCTGTTGCAGCACGACTGGCCCGGCAATGTGCGCGAGCTGGCCCACGTGCTGGAACGGGCAACCATTCTGGCGGAAGACCGCAGAGAGATCGCGCGCGATGAGATCCAATTTTAGGAAGCAAATAACTGGGAATTGCTAATAGATAGCTGTTGGTCGGATACGGCGGTTAAGGAGGGTAAAATACGGTTATTCTAGCTTGCCAGAATAGCCAGCAGGAATAAGCTAATATGAGAGGCTGGTTCCTTCGCTTCCTGAGTTCAAGGTTAGAACAACAACGCAATATGAGGTACAGCTAGCTAACAACTGTCAACATGCAATTAGCAACGATAAGTCATCAACTAGTAACTTCAATTGTCGTCCGATTATCCGCCTTGGTCAGGCCGTACTCCTTTAACTTACGATAGATTGTTGTTCTGCTGATTCCCAACAGCTGTGCCGCCATCAGCTTATCTCCGTTCAACTGTTGGATGGTGCTAAGGATCGCACCCTTCTCAATGTCGGCGATGGAAATGATCGCTCCGTTCAGGTGTTTGTGCCCACTGCCCAGTCCAGTGTCCGCTGTAGCTACAGGCGAAGGGCTCACCTTACGGGGATGCGTGCGGTAGTCTTGCGGTTGCGTGGGCAGGCCGGCAATCCCAACCAGCGCACCTAGGGGTACGGAGGGATCGGCCTCCATATGCCTTAGCGCCCACATCGTTGCTGCGGGAGCCGCTGTTACGACCATCTGCCTCGCCCTTGCAGTGCGGCTCGGTTTAGTCGATGCTGCAATACAAATATGTGATTCCGATGTCAACATGATGTCCACTCCCCTTCCATGATGTTTACTCCCCTTCCCTGCCGTGCAATCTCCATGTGCTCCAGGGATTGCATTCACCTCGGCCGCGCGCTGCCCTCCGGCGTACGTGAATCCAGTGGCGCGCGCAAGTGCATCCGTGCCCGCCCCGGCCCCAGCAGTCCGTAAGCCGCTGTCAACTGGCTTGAAGTTACTGTCTCGATGGAGTCGGAACGTCTCTGCGCCGTTTCCTCAAAAGACTCCTCCATTGTCGGCCATTCGATTTGCACCCATGTGCCCACCCCCAGCGCACTCATGACTCTGAGCTCTCCGGACGATGCGGCGACCAGCTCTCGCACCACGATAAAACCAATCCCATGGCTGCCCCGCGATGGTGCCCTGACCCCGCAGAGGACCCGTTCGAGCTGCTCTGGAGTCATCCCACAGCCGGAGTCCTCCACTGTCAGCCGCGCCCTGTGTTTCGTCCGCGGTCCAGGATCGTCCACGCTGTGATTCATCACCCCCACCCCGATTCGGATTGCGCCCGGTGTTTCGTCCGCAGTCCCATCGGCAGTTCTCTGCAGGACAGTGCTATATACAGCGCGCACAATCGCATCTCCAGGCGCATGAACCGGCTGGTCTGGCGCATTCATCGCGGCCGCCGAGTTGCGAACCAGATTGACCAGAATCCGTTCGACTGCCTCCTCGTCTACTAAGATCGGAACCGATGCAGCAGGACCGTAGCTAATTTCGATCGGTCGGCCATTCGCCACACGACCGAGCAGACCGGCGCATCGCTTGACGATCGCCTGCAGGGTCACCGGAGTCGGCAAATTCACTGTGCTCACTTGACTCCCCATCAGTTCAACTTCAGTCGCCCGCACTCCAATCAGCCCCAAAGAACGGGCAGCCTCCGCCTCCCTGGCTGCGCTTGCGCCAAGGCTCTGCGGCCCTCCTTGCGCTAGCGATGACTGCATTAGCCGTTCGATCAGTGCGCCGCTGCGTGTGCTCAACAGCCGCAACTCCTCCGCATAGTGATGGTGCTCTGGCTTGAGCACACCAGGCATCGACAGCAGGTCGCAGTAAAGCCCAATGGTTCCCACCAGATTGCGCGCATCGTGAAGCATGCCGTTGTCCTTAGGCGCCTGCGGCGCAAGCCGAGCGGAATTCGCGGCGAACTCGGCACGCAGCGCTGGCGCGCCCGGAAGGCCGGGTGCCAGGGCCTGAATCGGGACCGGTGGGGCAAATGGTACGGAAAGGCCACACATCCCTGAGGCGTCAGAACTCTGCTTAGCTTGCACGCAATACTCCCTGGATAACGCCGGAAATAGCCATATCACTCCCGCTCTGGAGATTCAGGCGTCCACTCTGAGATCAAGTTGCGTGCCAAACTGAAACTCAAGTTCTAAGTGGTTTATAAAGATGTCGAGGAAGCACAATCTCGCGAGTCACGTTTTGTCACCGAGTTTGCGATATCTATCGTGGCAACACACCTCAGTAACACTTATCCGCAACAAACCAAAGGTACTTTTTACAATTTCCAGTCAGGATCGGATGACTCGAATAGGAGATGTGTGCCAGTTTGCTCACGCAGCACCCGCTTCCCGGGGAACCTCGGCGACCCGATCACGGTCGGCTCAGGCAAAACAGCATTTTTCCGGCTCTCTTCCTTGGGGAAGACTGATTCTTGACCTTCCCCACAAGAATCGTGTCATGGCCCCGCTCTCCATTCCAGTTCCCGGTCGACACCTCAGCAGGAACCAGGACATGGGCGGCAAGCCGCGCGGCTGACCGGTAGCCTTTGCCCCCTCGGGCTCTCCCATCCTCCGAATCTACTGAAACCTGAGTACCAATGTACCGTGTCCGGCTGCGATTCCTTCTCAAGTTTCATCGCACCGCACTCTAGACTATCTCCAATACAGTTATGCCCCAGGATCACCTTATGGAAGTGAATCACTCTCAAGCATTTGATTCATGCTACTCGGAACATCCGCCACGCAAATATATCTATCGCTCGGTAGAGCCGGTGACGGACTGCTCACACCCCTTGCGCAGAAGCACTGACATCCCACACGAATTTCGACGGATTGCCGGACAGACATGCGCCCGTCCGCTTCTGCTTAGGTTCCTCGTCTATCTCAAACGCAACTAGCACCCTTTACTCCACAGTCGGTGCCTGCTGGCAGCAGCACGACCATCATCTCACCGATAATTCATGTGTCTCAGCAGACACCGGTTCTCAACCAGAGCAGGGAGATGGGTCGCGGGCTTGTGCCGGTTGCACTTGGCCTGCTGCTGTTGTCCTGTCCTTCGCCGCTGTTGGCGTGCCGGTCCTCCTCGCCCGCACCGGCGCGGGTCAACAAAGCGGCGAAATCGCGTGTCGCTTCAGTTTCCGAGATATAAATAACGGCCATGCCACGATGATACTGGGATGTGCGCGTCAATGTAGTCGATTTTGTAGCTGTCAAAGCATCCAAAAGCCACAAAGATCAACAGGGTTCAGGTCATACACGGTAAACAGCTCAATCGAAATCACTTATTTTCACTCAATTACAACAGACTTCCATAAACGATTTGATCTGTTTTGGGAGCAGAGGGTCGTCAGTTCGAATCTGACCGCCCCGACCATTGAAAATGCAGACCAAATCGAGCTTTTCGCACCCAGCGAAAAGCTCGCCGGTGTCGCTTTTGAGGGCGGGGAAAAATTCCGCCCCCGCCCCGCAGTCGATTCCAGGTATCTACCGCGCCCAATCCCCAGCGCCGCACCTGTTGCACACATTGTGGCTCGCCAAAATTCTATCCGACCCGAACATGGCCCAGATTTTGAGCTTCGAAGCGGTTTGGGAAGGAACTTTCTAGACGAGAGGTGGGCGCTCGGTGACCAAGAGCCGTCTCGAGGGCTGTGCGAAGTGGGTGCCAAAAGGGCGACAAGCGTGCTTCTACCGCAGTTCATCTTCAACTTTGATGTAATGTTCTTAGCGGTAGTTCAGGCGGCGCGGTCGTAACGATGATGCAGGCCACCAAGTCTAGGCATGCAAATAACCCTGCAAGCCGCATCTCCGCTCGTTGTCACTTCACGACCCGATGGGGTTTCCTTCGCCAACGCAAGATGCGTTCGGTCGTCGTGGTAATAGCGGACGTACTCGCTCATCAGGCGCTTCAAGTGCCGTTCGTTGAGTACAATGACGTGGTCGAGTAAGTCCCGTCTACAGTTTCCAACCCAACGCTCCGCAACCCCGTTCTGCCAAGGATTATGCGGGCTGGTTCGCTTGGGCACGATGCCGAAGCTCTTCATAGTATTGACAGCCCCCTCATTGGAATTTGGGCCGTGATCGAAGATCAGGTAACGGGGAACCGAATCGTACGGAAACGCTTCACGCAGTTGGTGAGAGATCCAGGCGCTGCTGGGATGCTTCGTCACGTTGTAGTGCAGAATCCGCCGTCTGTCATGTGAGATAACGAAGAAGCAGTAGAGCACGCCAAAGGTGAGCGTCGGTACTTCAAAGAAATCCATCGCGGCTATCGCTTCACGGTGATTACTCAGGAATGCCGCCCACCGCATCGCCGGCTCGGGGTTTCTCGGTGCTTTTCGCATCCAGCGCAATACTGTTCGCTCCGAGATGTCGAAGCCGAGCATCTTGAGCTCCCCGTGAATGCGCGGTGCTCCCCAGGTCGGATTCTCAGCAACCATGCGAAAGATAAGTTCGCGCTGCTCACGATTAGTCGGCTTCCGACCCAAAGGAGCTTTCTTACGTGCGATCTTCTTCCAATAGAGCTTGAATCCTTTACGATGCCACCGGACTACCGTCTCCGGCTGAAACAGAATCAATGCCTTCCTCCACCCAGGCCAGAACTGCATTAAGAGCATCCAGAAACACTTATCTGCAGCAGCTAGTGTTGGCTGCGGATACCTTTGTTTTAAGACAGCGAGTTGCTGCCGAAGAGCCATATTTTCCAGAAGCAGGTCGCGGCGAGAACGAAATGCTCGGATTGATAGAGAGAATAGGAGTCGTAACAGTCGCTGCATGAGCCAGTGTTACAAATAAACGGAACGGTCCGGCTCCGCAGATCATCTGATTGATTCAAATGTAGATCGCAACTTTGACGAACGACCGGAATCGTAGCATTTGTAATCCAAAGTGGTCGAGGTGACCTGCGTTTTGCAGTTTCATGCGACTACTTTGTGGTGCCGCAGGCGCATGCGATGAAGCCGCGCGCGGAGTCGTGGTCCAGCGAGCAGGCGTATTGGGGCCAGACGAAATGGATCGCGGAGGAGTTGACGCCGGGAAAGTAGTTGCGCAGATAGGCCTGGCTGGCCGCAGTCTTGGCGGCGTGGTCGGATTGCAGTGTGGGGACCAGTTGCATCAGGGCCACAACGTCGTAAGCTCGCTGCTGGTATGTGGTCGAGTAGGTATACTCCTTCGACCATGTAGTGCCGGTGCCGGTTGAGTTGGAAGCCATGAAGACGCTGTAGTCGGTCAGTGTCGCCGTCGTCGGATCGATGGAGGCCACCGTAAAGGTCGGCCGGTTGCCGTTGATCGGGGTGATGGAGGCGACGATCTTGAGGGGGACGCCAGTGGGGGATTGGGAGGAAGCGTGGGCTGGGCTGGAACTGGCGCTGGTGGGCTTGGAGTCGGGCATGAGCAGGCGCATCTCATCGCCGTGGGTGTGTCCGAAGAGGGCGAGGCGGACTACGTCTGCGTTGCGCGCGAGGAGTTCGGCGAGCGATTCGGAGGAGAGAAACATCTGCGGCTCAGCTCCGGCGCATACGTTGGCGTTTTTGCGCGCGGAGGCGTACACATTGACCCCCGGCGGGATGTGCCCCATCACCCACACATGCTCGTGTTGCTGTCGCGCGGAGGCGAGCTGCACGGCGAGCCATGCCAGTTGCGCGGCTGCCGGTGCTGGGTCGGATTTGCCGGAGCAGGTAGTGTACTTGCCGGAGAAGAAGAGGTCGTCGATCACCAGCAGCCGAGAGTGCGCCACGCCGGCCAGAGGTACGTTGTAGTATCCTCCAGCCGCAAAGTCGCGCAGCACCGCGGCGCGTTCTTCTACAGGCAGTGCTTCTGCTACAACCTTGGCAACCAGCCCCAGAAAGGCGTCGTGCGCGGCGTCGAGCTGGTAGTCGCCACAGCCGGAGTCGTTGTTGCCCATCGCGACATAAACAGGGATGCCGGGCAGCGCTACGCGCAGTGTTGAGACGATGGTACGAACGGCCTTCTCCGTGAATGCGAGATAGTCGGAGGGCTTGGCTGCGGGCAGCAGCGTCTGGAACTTGCAGTCGAAGGAGTGGGCCAGCAGGTCGCCGCTGAGGGTGACGAACCGCACCTGCGACGCATCGGCATGGATGGCGCTCAGGCTCGAACGCCACAGCGCATAAGGAGTGTCGATGCCACGGGTGGGACAGGCCTCTTGCAGCGAGGCGAACTCCTTCGCCTGAGTGGCGGAGTTGGGCGCGGACAGGATCGCGGGCCAATCCGCGGCGGGCGCCGAGTTGAGCTTCGCAACTTTTGCGGGGTCGGAGAACGGATCCAGGTGAATGTCGGAGAGAAAAAGTGCGGAGACGCTGGAGGCTTTGGTCGCGGCCTCGGTCTTGCTCGGGGCAGGGGACTGCGCGATGACCGTGAGGGTACAGGCTGCGGCTAGCAGGGTGAGCAGGCTGTGGTGGAGGGTTTGCATGGGGATGGGCTGGCTGATTTTATCAGGAAAATCCCGTGTGGCGCCTGAGCCTTCAGACGCACAAGTTCGTGGAAATCCAATAGTGCCGGAGGAGAAACAACCGCGCCTCCGGCACGGATCGTTTTGTTGCGCTTGACAGCTTTGCGAGCTTCGGCTTATCGCTTGGGCGATAAGCCGAAGGTTACGGCGAGAACAATGCTGCGGCCGGCGAAGATGCTGACGTTGTCGGCCCCGCTGATCGGCGTTTGGGAAACGGTTGCATTGAACGGATCGGTGTAGGTCTGGCCGTTGGCTGCAACGAAGCTCGGCCCGGTAACAGAATTGGCTAGAGTAAGCCCAGTGACATTGTGCAGGTCAAAGAGGTTGTTGATACTGAGCCTGATCTTGGTCTGGTCGAAGCGCGACCCGTTGCGGACGGTGTAATTGATGTATGTATTGGTAACGTCGAACGGGTTGATGGTGGCCTGGTTGTGATAGCCGCTGTTGTCGAGGTAGAACTGGCCGACGCGCTTGTTGAAGAGGCCCACGTCGAAGCCGTCTCTGAGATAGGAGACGCCCTCGGCCTCGGTGTCGGAGGGGGTCTGCTGCACCCAGTATCCGGAAGGCGTGGCGACGTTCAGAGGGTATATATAGGCGTTCGCGCCACTCGATGGATAGATGGTCGCAAACGCGGTGTAGTAGGCACGTTCGACGGTTGCATTCAGATACGCGCTCAACCCATGGCCGATGTAGATATTGCTCTGGCCCTCGAAGCCTTTGCTGATCGAGCTGGGCTGCGGGAAGAAGACCGGCTCGCCCGAGCTGGCGTTGGTCTCCGACGAGAAGCCGCTCTGGAAGCGAATATGGAAGGCGTCCAGATCGAGCGTGACCCGCTTCAGCTTCAAGACTGTTCCCCCCTGCCAGGTGGTGTTGTGCTGCTGCTTGGGCAGGGTCGCAACCGGAATGGCTAGGCCGGTGGCGCCCTGGTTGAAGTCGAAGGTGCTGCTGGGAGGAACGATGCTGCCGGTGGAGAGTTGCGCGTAGGCCGACCAGTTGGAATGGATGCGGTAGTTGGCGTCGATGGAGGGCAGTGTCGAGTAGTAGCTCCCGCTGTTGCCGATGAAGCTGGCTGGGTTGTTGGTGCCAAGACCGCCGATAGTCTTGCCGTCGTCGGCATACTGCTTGGTGTCGATGGTGTAGTAGGCAAACTTGACGCCGGGGGTGATGCTCAGATTCTTGAGCGGGTGGAACTCATACTCGACGAAGGGCTGATAGGAGCTGGTCCAGAACTGCTCTGCGAAGTTGGGCAGTGCCTGGTCTGCCCAGCCGTTGAGCGGGTCCGAGGGATACTGGTGACGGTTGGTTCGCGCCCATTCGTACCAGACGCCGGCGCGCAGAATGCCGAGCTTTGACGTCTGGTTGACGTTCAGCGTTTCGCCGTACTTGCGATAGCTGTTGTACTTGTCCACGCCACAGGGGATTGCGGTGACGCCCTTCTTGACGACCGCGACATCGCAGGGATTCACGGTGATTCCGTACCAGGTCTTGGAGGCTGCATTGCCGTTGTAGTTCACGGTGGTCGATTCCGTGATGGGCACGCTGTTGGAGTACAGCTCGGCGTTGTCGTAGTCGTAGGTGTAGGGCTTGAACTCCACGTTGATCTTCAGCGGCAGTTGCGTCTTGAAGCTGACGTACTCGAAGTCGGTGGGGACCTGGTAGCGGTTGTACTGGTAGTCCAGATAGTTGACGGGGTCGGTGTTGGGAGCCAGATAGAAGCGAATGCCCGCGCCAGTATAGGGCAGCAAGGTCGAGTCAGTAGCCGAAGCCGTGCAGCTATAGGCCACGGATGTGCCATACATCTGGCATCGCGTGGCGCTGAAGCTGGGCGTGTTGGCATGCAGATAGACCACGCCGGCGAAGCCGCTCAGGATGGTGTTGTCGGAGAACTTGTACTGCGCCTTGAGGTAGCCCGCATTGCGGTTCTGAAAGTTGTTCGACTGGTAGCCCTTGGAGTCCATGTGTTGCACGTCGAGTTCCAGGCCGCCCTTGTGGCTTGCTCCGAGCGAGCCTGAGTCGTACTGGAAGTCCGCCAGCAGCGTTCCCCAGGAGCCGTAGGAGATGCCGCCGCGAATGTTCTCGACCGGCGATACGTCGCGCGAGAGCAGATGGATGGAGCCGCCGAAGGGCGTGGGCCCGATGGTGGACGCCGTGCCCGGCGAACGGTCGAAGTCGATGCCGCCCAGCCACTGCGAGGGGAAGAAGGCCCAGGAGTGGTGCGTCGGCGTGTTGGTGTCGTAAAAGGGGATGCCGTCGAAGTCGATGTCGTAGTCGCCGTCGGGAAATCCGCGGAAGTAGGTCTTGGACTGCCCGAGGCCGGGGCCGTTGCCGTTGGTGGTGAAGGTGCCGGGGGCCATCTCGACCGCCTCGCCGTAGTCGGCCAGGGGCGAGGTGTAATTTGCAATGAACGCCTGCGTGATCTCGGTGCGAGCGGAGTGCTCTTCGAGCAGCGCATCCATCGGAGCGAGAGCGGCAGCGACAGAGTTGGCTTCGCTGGCCTCGACCGTGATCTCCTCGGAGGCGTTGCCAAGATCGAGCGTGATGGGAACGTCTGTCGGCTGGCCGGAGGCGAGCTGCACGCCGCTGCGCTTGCTCGTGTTGAAGCCGGAGGCATCGACCTGGATGGTGTAGCTGCCGGCGGGCAGGTTGGCGAACAAGTACTTCCCTTGGCCATCGGAGGTCAGCTTCTGCACCGCGCCGGTGCCTTCGTTTTTGATTGCGACCGATGCGCCGGGCAGCGGCACTCCGCGCGGATCGAGGACCGTGCCCGTCAGACTTGCGCTGGATTGCGCATACATGGGCGTCGGCGCAACGGTTGCGGCGACAGGCAGCAGAAGTACGGCGCAGAGGGCGATGCGGAAAAAACGGTGGAGAGGTGAATTCATCGTAGAGGATTCCCTTCGCGGTGAGGCGTATTCGGTTGTGGGGATGATGACCTATGGCGAGTTTGCGGATTTATTGTCACAAACGAATGAACATTGCGTTTCAGCCCGGTTACAAGCTGTGATTGTTCGGTTAATCCGGAATATCCATTTTGCTTGTCCGGATACCCTGAGCGGTGTTGCGGGGTACACTTTAGATAACTATCAGTGGACGACCACTGCATCGCCACGCCAGGCAACTGCGCAGACACAGAAAGATATTTACAGACGGCGAAATACGCATTAGGCACAAGAACTAACAAGAGCCCGTGAGCGAGTTGCATTCGCTTGGGCGCACTTAAAGTGTGAAGTCAACACCGGGCCAGGTCGTCCGCAGCGCACCAATGCGTGACGCAATCACAATAGTCTTGCGAATAAAATATAGGATTCACCCCATTTTGAAATCCCTGGGCTAGAACCGTAGGCATGAGAGTGTCTACAGTTTCCGAACCGGTTCAAACTCCCCAGATCGAATTGCTGCCACGTTGGCGCCGCAGACTCATGGCGACCTTTCTGAAAACTGTAACCGATCGCTCAGGCGCGGGCCGGGCATCGCCGATTTCTTCCCGGAGGATTGTGATGTGTCGAAAGTTGTTGCAGCTCAGTGGACCTCAGTCTTCAAGAGGCCGCCAGAGCCGGTTCATGTCTCGCGTCCACCAGAGACCCATGCTCGCGAAATGGTTCTCGATCACCATTCTGTTTCTGTTTTGCTCTCACTGCCTGGCGCAGTACACCACGGGACTGGTTCAAGGCTCTGTTCTGGACCCATCGGGCGCGCTGGTCAAGGACGCTTCGGTAGAGATGAAGAGTCTGGAAACAGGAGAGGGCCGCACCTTTCCCACCACGGCCAACGGCCTCTATTCTTTCACCGCTGTGCCACCCGGCAGATACCGCCTTCGCGTCACGGCGACAGGCTTTGCTTCTCCGTCCGCCGATATTGCCGTTTCCACCAGCCAAACCACCACACAGAACTTCACGCTGCAGATCGGACAAACGTCCACCACCGTCGACATCCAGGCGGATACGGCGCCGCTGCTCGATGCCTCCGATCCCTTGCGAGGCGTCACCTACAACGAAACCGAGGTCGGCACACTTCCCAACCTCAACCGCAACATCAACAGTCTGGTGATTCTTGCGTCGGGGGCCACGCCAACCTTCAATCCACGCGGAGGGGAGTTCACCACCGTCAATGGCGCACAGGCCGGCCAGATTAACGCCAATGGCGGACGCTCCAAGTCCACCTCCACGCAGCTCGACTACACGGACGCCAACGATTGGGAGTTTGGCGGCATAGCACTCGCAACCGAACCAACGCCCGACATGCTCGGCGAGTTCCAGGTGCTCACCAACAACTGGGCCGCGGAGTACGGCGTGAAATCCACCGCCGAGATCGTCATGGTCACCCGGAGCGGAAGCAACTCGCTGCACGGCACCGCATACGACTTTCTGCAGAACGCCGCGTTGAACGCTCGGGACTACTTCGACACCACGGGCAGACCCGACCCCCTGGTCCAGAACTATTACGGCTTCACCCTCGGCGGCCCGATCCTGCGCAACCGAACTTTCTTCTTCGCCGGGTACGAGGGCCGGT
>Ga0187851_10000348_pt1 | contig 47835 bp, 40 predicted proteins | sample June2016WEW_6_10_FD_132997 | JGI IMG/M metagenome (GOLD analysis project Ga0187851, IMG submission 132997) | Peatland microbial communities from SPRUCE experiment site at the Marcell Experimental Forest, Minnesota, USA - June2016WEW_6_10 | ecosystem: Environmental > Terrestrial > Soil >...
CGAAAATACAAGCGCGCCCACGCCGGAGAATTTGGAGACAAAGCACTGCCGATACAGAAAGACGCCAGACTGGATGGGATTGACGAGCGGGAAGTTGCTAGTGTTTGTCCATCCCGCAACGTAAGCGTTGCCGGCGGCATCGGCGGCGATTCCAGTCGCCACCGAGTCAGGCGACACCCCGGAAGAACCGCTCCCGAGGTAGGTGGAGTACAAAAGGTCGGAGCCGGTGCTATCGAGTTTCGCGACGAATCCGGCGGAGCCGGACGGGGTCACTCCGCCAGGACCCTGGATGTTCTTCGCGAGCGGAAAGTCGGTCGATTTCGTATATCCGGCCACGTAGACATTGCCCGACGGGTCCACCGCAACAGCGTTAGCGCTGTCGTCGGCGCTGCCCCCGAGATAGGTGGCGAACAGGAGCGACGATCCGGAGTTATCGAGCTTGGCCACGAATGCGTCCAAGCCTCCCGCAAGCGCCGACTGATACGGGTTTTTGACGGGCAACCCGGGGCCCGCGTATCCGGCCACATAGATGTTACCGGCGGAATCGAGAGCGATCGAGCTGCCTCCACCGCCTCCACTGCCGCCAATAAGCGTTGAAAAAATCAGGACGCCCGTGGCGTTGAGCTTGGCGACCACGGCGCCGTTACTCGTGGACATGGAAGGCAAAGGGTTGACCAGCGGAAACCCCGGACCGGCAGCCCCGGTGATATATGCCTGGCCGGAAGAATCGACCGCGATGCCGGTCCCCTTATCGTTTCCGGAGGAGCCCAAATATGTGAGGTACACGATCTGCGAAGTAGCGGGATCGAGCTTCGCAACGAAGAATTCAAAACCGCTCGTATACGTCGCGCCAATTACATACACGAAACCCGCGCTGTCCACGGCGATGGCTTGGCCGGCATCGTCGCCGGTATCGCCGAGATAGGTCGAGAAGCTAAGCACCGGGTCGATGACCAGCGGCAGATTTCGATCATATTCCCCCACCCCAAAGCCAACCTGCCCATCCTGGCCGACCTGGTAGGCGACCGGCACCGGAACCCGCCGGCCATCGCGCCACTGGTACGCCGTGGCGCGGCGATGCGTCAGCCGAGTCTCTCCGACCTGGAATGTCAGGTCGCCTTCGCCATTCAGGCGCATTCCCGACACCCCGTCGAACCGCATCCTCACCCGAGCGGGGCTTACCCGCGGAGCGATGTGAACGTCGTATTCGAGATCGCCCTCGGTGGAATAGTAGTCCACGTCCACGCCGGGGTAGACTTGAACACCTTTCACCCGCTGGAACTGCGGTATCCCGGTGCGCCACTTTGACGCGTCGCTACCTACAAAGTAGTTGGTAACGCCCGGCAGCCGGTCGAGCCCCCGCACCGCGGCCGTCGGCCCGGCCCCATCCCAGGTCATCCGGTATGCGCCCGAACCTGCCAGCCCTACCTCCAGCGACGCAGGAGTTACCACCGCCGACCAATTCTTCCTGTGCAGGGCGAACTGCGCCGGCGCGCCGGCAGCCCCGGCCTCCGCGGGTTCGAAAAAGAACGGGATGGCCGGCGCCGGTTTCGGCGGGTCGCTCGCCGCGCGCGTAAACTCTGCGCACGCTATCAAGCCAATGACCAGGTATCGCGACACAGGATTGAGATCCAACGCAGCCTGAGGCCCTTAATGGCCCCAAAGTGGCATTTTGCGCCAATTCCAGGTCCGAAACAAGTATTATTTGAGATTATTGCGCCTGAATGGGGCGTCTGGCCATGCTTCGGCGCCCGCCCCTCGGCATAGCCTACAGAGGCATGGCCTCGGCGAGGACGCGGTCCCGGATGTAGGGATGGATGCACCCGGACTCGACCAAGTCCACCTCAACGCCCAGCAGGCCCTGGAGATCCGAAAGTAAGGCGCCCAAGTCGAGTAGCCCCCGGCCTTTTTCCAGGTCCACGAGGAAATCGACATCGCTACCGGGCGTGTTCTCGCCCGAAGCGACCGAGCCGAACACGCGGACATTACGGCAGCCATGCGACTCGGCCAGGCGCAGAATCTCGGCCCGCTTTTCCATGCGCAGTGTGTCGAGCGTCACCATGGTCTTCACTTTCATTGTCCGTCAACCCCTCGGCGTATTCAATCGCGGGCGCGGCTGCTTCGGAACGCTACCCTTCTGCGGGTCTGAGAAGGTGACAGACGCTTTTTTCCCGTGCCCGGCCTGTCCGGCGACGGCCGCACCCTCCAACGCATAGCCGCCGTTTGAGAGCGTAGCCGGGACCATCGCTACTGCTTGGTACAACGAGCTCGCGCCGCCGGTTGTGGGCGGTCCGGCGCCGTCTTACTTGGCGGGCGAGAAGATCGCTACCATTCCGCCCGAGGGCGCCATCTTCAATTGCAGCGTGTCGGAGGCGTGTACGGTCTTTTCGTTCTTGACCAGGCGCTCGGGGTTCTCGCCGGCGTCGGAGGCGTCCTCCCACAGGCTGACCTTCCAATCGCCCTTGCCCAGGAATTTCAGCGGCACGGGCAGTTCCTTGCCGTTGCGATCGGAGATCGCCGCCATATACCATTTATTCCCGTTGCGCCGCACTTCGGCCACATACTTCCCTACTTCTCCCGCCAGGCCGCGGGTCTCGTCCCAGACGGTTGGCAGGCCCTTCAGGAAATCCATGCCGAGCAGATACTTGCCGTCCTTGTCTTTGTAGTCTTCGGGCGAATCACAGGCCACCGTGAACGGGCTCTGGATAAGGATGAACATGGCCAGTTCGGCGGCGCGCGTACCTTGCGTTTGCGTGGGCTTCTGGGCGGTCTTGAACTGCGCCGGCTGCCGGTTGGCGAACCCTCCCGGCGTGTAGTCGCCGGGGCCGGCCAGCACGCGCGTGAAGGGGAGGGTGGCCCTGTGCTCGGGCGTTTCCTTGGGGCTCCACTTGTTGTATTCGTTGCCCTGGATACCCTCGCGCGTAATCTGGTTGGGATAGGTGCGCTCCAGGCCGGAGGGCTTGAACGCGCCGTGGAAGTCGATCATCAAGTGGTTCTCGGCCGCTGTCTTGGCGACATCCTCATACCACTTGACCGCGAACTGGTCGTCGCGATCGATGAAATCGATCTTCAGTCCCTTAATGCCCATTTTCGAGTAGATGGGGAAGTCCCTCTTGTAGACCGCGCTGTCTATGAAATCGTTGAAGTGGAACCAGAACCAGATGCCCACGCCCTTTTCCTTGCCATAGGAAATCAGGTCGGGCCAAATCGACTTGTCGCCAACTTCCGCCAACTGATACGGCCAGCCCATGTCGGCGGCAAGCTGAATGAACCCTTTGAGCGTGGGCAGGTCGTTCTTGCCCACGTTGGGCCACCAGGTACCCCAGGACGACATGCCCGCCTTGACCCAGGATGTGTCGGTCAACCTGCTTGGGGTAGCCAGGTTGGACACCAGGTCGCTCTGAATGAGGTCGGCGGGCTGGCGGCCGATGATGAATGTCCGCCAGGGAGAATTGTGGGGAGTCGTGGCCACCACCAGGCCTTTCTGCATCTCGCCCAACGGCGCTGCCGCCGTACTTACCGCCGCCCCATTGGCCGCCGATGGCGAGCGCGCCGGCCATGGCTGCGCCGGTATGGGCGGAGCGAGTTGCACCTCCAGAGTGTTCTTGGCGCCGTCCTTGGTCACCAGCCACATGGCCGACCAGTCGAGCAGGTCCGACTCGGTGATGGCGACGTACGCCGCCGGTGTCTGCACCAGGAATGGCAGCCCATGCTTGAACTTGGGGTTAAGCCCGGAGAGTTTGTTAGGCAGGTAGCGCCATTCCTGCGAGCCGATGAATCCGCCCTCGGGGCGGGCGGCGCCCTCGCCGTTGTTCCAACCCGCCCAGACGGGACAGTCTTCCGGGAAGGTGAGCTCCGTGGCGTCGCGGGTGACGGTAAAGGAATCCATCCCCGGCTGCTTGGGGAGAACCAGGCGGAAGGCCACGCCGTCGTCGTACGCCCGGGCGACCACGCTGAAGCTACGCTCGCCATCCTTCAGCGCCAGGTTCAGCTCATTGTAGTGGTCCCGTACGTCGCGGTTCTTGCCCCACTGGTTTACCCAATGCGTGTCGGCCGATTTCCGCGTCTCGCCCTGTACCACGGGCTTTTCGCCCAGCTTCACATCGCCGGCCAGTTCCAGCCCCAGGCGGGACCGCACCAGCACGGGCTTACCATCCACCGTGATGCTATAGCCCAGAGGGGCGTCGGTGTGTATGGTGATGGCGACCTTCCCGTCGGGCGAACGAACCTCGTGCGCCGGCCCGGCCGCCGCGGACGCGGCAGGCGAGCATGCAGTCAAAATGGCTCCAATGAGAATGCCAATATTCCAACAAGAGCAACGCAAATTCACGATTTTCCTCCTGTCAATCTGTCAACCGCCTTCAAATGCGGTGGACCGTAGGCGCGGAGCGATATTCTACCACGCAGCTTCGGTCAAGCGTGCAAGCTTCCAGTGGGGCGGAATCGGCCTTCCGCCGGGGGCCGGCGGGGGCGTCGACCGCCGCCCGTGATTCGCCCACCAAAAGTCAGTGCCATTGCGCACAACTGAAATCTCCTGGAAACGCGGTCCTGGGGTTCGCCTGTCGTAAAATGGGGTGGCTTTTCCCTTTTCCATTTCGCGTGGGAGATTCGCAGCGCGGCGGGTATAATAGAGCACAGGTCGATGAATAAGGCTCGCGCCGGAGAGTGCTTTTGGATTCTGCTGTTGGTGGGCGCTATTGTGTGCGCCCAAGCGGCTCCTCTCACTTGCGGGCATACGCACTCGCCGGCGCAGTTTTGCTGGCTATGCCATGTTGGCCCGCTCCCATTCCTCCAGCCTGCTTGCCTATTCTCGACGCCCGCGCTCTCGATGGTGTGGCTGGACCCTCTGGCCGACTTGCGCGCGCCTTGCGCGCCGCACGTGGCGGCCGGTTCTTCGCGCGCGCCTCCCGCATAATTCCTCATTTGTTAATAGGCGGCCCGCCGCCGGCCTGTGCGCCGGCCCATGGGCCAGATGATCGTTGCAAGAGGATAGATAAGAGGAGGCATCAAGCGGATGTCGATGCTCGAGCTGAAGGCCGCCTGCCTGTACCGCACGGCGCGCAACCAGGAGGCGCTCGCCAAACGGGGGTTTGGATCCAGTACGGACAGGGTCCGCGGGAGGAGATAATGCACCGTTTGGCGCCGCATTTCGCTCTGGGGCTTGTGTTGGCGAGTTGCTTGACGCAGCAGGCGCTCGCACAGAAAGTCTTCACGTGGCAGCAGGTACGCGACCAGTTTGAAGCCGCGAATCCGACTCTGCGGGCCGGCGAGACCGGCATTGCCGAATCGCGGGCCGCGGAAATCAGCGCTAATCTGCGCCCCAACCCGGACATCACCACCACCATCGATCAGTTCGATCCCTTCACGCCGAACCCGTATCGCCCCTTGACCTACCTGCTGCCGTACGTCTCATTCAGCTATTTGCACGAGCGCGAGCACAAGCGGGAGCTGCGTCTGGAGAGCGCCCGGAAGGCCACCAACATCGCCGAATCCAGCCAGGCCGATCTGGAGAGAAATCTTCTGTTCAACTTGCGCGGCGCCTTCGTGCAAACCCTGCAATCCAAAGCCCTGCTGAAGCTGGCCCAGGATAACCTGGCGTACTGGGACAAGGTCCTGTCGGTCAGCCGCGACCGCTATAGGGCCGGCGACATTGCGCAAATCGATCTCGACCGTCTGGAGTTGCAGCGCGTGCAATTCCAATCCGACCTGCTGACCGCGGAAGTGAACTTGCGCACGGCCAAGATCCAGATCCTCACGCTGCTGAACGACCGCACGCCGGTGGAGCAATTCGACGTCGACGGACCGTACGACTTCGCCAGCGACATCGCGCCGCTCGAGGAATTCCGCCGCATCGCGCAAGAGACCCGGCCGGACCTGAAGGCCGCGGTCCAATCGGTGGACAAGGCCAAAACCGATCACACTTTGGCGATAGCAAATGGCTCGGCCGACCCCACCTTCGCGGTGGATATCGCCCGCAATCCGCCCATCCCGTTTTACGTGGGCTTCAGCATGACCGTTCCGCTGCGCATCTTCGACCGGAACCAGGGCGAAAAGCTGCGTACGCAACTGGACATCGCGCGCAACGAGAAACTGCGTGACGCCACCCTGGCGCAGGTGTTCAGCGACGTGGACTCGGCCTACGCCATGCTGAACGCCAATTTGGCGCTGCTGGGGCCGTACAAGGCCGACTATTTGCCGCGCGCGGTGAGGGTTCGCGATACGGTGGCTTTCGCTTACCAGCGCGGCGGGGCATCGCTGCTCGATTTTCTAAATGCGCAGAGCGACTACCGCGGCATCGAACTGAACTATTTGAACCTGGTGGGTTCTTACCTGACCGCCGCGAGTCAACTAAGTCTCGCGGTGGGTCGCGAGGTCGTTCAATGAACAAGGCTGCCGCGCAACCCGGCTGGAACGCCGTATCCGAGGAATTCGCATGAAACGGTCGAATGTGTGTTTCCCAGGCTCTCGATGGCTCGCTCTGGCGCTCGTTTCGCTCGCCTTGGCGGGCTGCGGCCGCCGCGGCTCCGACACCACCGCAACGCCCGCGTCTTCGAGCGCGGCGGATACGAGCGAGTCCAAAGCCCGATTCTTCACCGTGCCCCAGAATCAGATGGCGCACGTGCAGGTGATGCCGGTTCGGGCCGTCAGGCTGACTCGCGTCCTGCGGCTGACCGGAGCGGTGGCTTACAACAGTTTTGAGACCACGCCCGTCATCACCCAGATCGGCGGTCCGGTGGCGCGGATTCTGGTTGCTCCCGGGCAAGTGGTCGCCCCGGGCCAAGTCATGCTCTATGTGAGCAGCCCGGATTATGCCCAGTTGCGCACCAATTTCATGAAGGCGCGCGACGCTTACCAGTTGGCCTTGAAGACCTATGCGCGCACCGATGAACTGTACGCTCGCGGCGCGCGCGCCATGGCCGATCTGGAGCTGGCGGAATCCACCCGCAATCAGGCGGAGTCCGATTTGCAGGCCGCCGAGCAGGCGTTGAAAGTGCTCGGGTTGGACCCTCAAAAAGTGGTGACGGATCCTGTCACCCCCGAAATCGCCGTGTTCGCGCCCATTGCCGGGGTGGTAGTGGAGCGCCTCGCCTCCCCCGGACAGGTGCTCCAGGCCGGCGCCACGCAGGTGTTCACTATTTCCAATATGAACACGGTATGGGTGCTCGCCAATGTTTATGAGCACGACCTGGGCTTTGTGCATGTGGGCGATAACGTGGAAATCCAAACGGACGCTTATGCGGCCGGATTTCACGGCAAGATCTCGTTTATTTCCCCCGCGCTCGACCCCACCTCCCGCACATTGCAGGTGCGCATCGTGACCGATAATCCGGATGGAAAGCTGAAGAAGGACATGTATGTGACGGCCACCGTGGAGGCGGGCGCGATCGAGAACGCCCTGACGGCGCCGGACGCCGCCATACTGCGCACCGCCGAAAACGAGCCTTTCGTCTATGTCGTCGAGGATCCGGCCAAGCCCAATCAGTTCGGCCAGCGCCTGGTTTCCGTGGGTGAGAGCCTGGGCGGCAGGACGCAAATCCTGAGTGGGCTGCGGCAGGGCGAGAACATAGTGGCCGATGGCAGCTTGTTCCTGCAGTTTGCGAATTCGTTGCAGCAATAGTCGTTAGTCGGGGCGCTTACTCATGATCCACCGCATCGTTCAATTCGCTTTGAACCAACGCTTCCTGGTGCTGATGTTGACCGCGCTGGTCGTCGTCGTCGGCGTCGCTTCTTTCAGCCGCATGCCGGTGGACGCCTACCCCGATCTCTCGCCGCCGATGGTAGAGGTGATCACCCAGTGGGACGGACACGCATCGGAGGAAATCGAACGCTTAGTCACGCTGCCGATCGAAGTCGAGATGAACGGAGTGCCGCAACTGACTTTCATGCGGTCCATCTCCCTTTACGGCCTCTCGGACGTCATCCTGACCTTCGAAGACGATACGGACAACTATTTCGCCCGCCAGGTGGTTTTCGAGCGGCTGTCCCAGGCCAACATCCCCCCGGGCGTGACCCCCTCTCTCTCACCCCTTTTCAGCCCCAGCGGGCTGGTCTACCGCTACGTGATAGACAGCCCCGACCACTCGCCGCAGGAGTTGAAGACCATCGAAGACTGGGTGCTCGAGCGCGCCTACAAATCCGTGCCCGGCGTGGCGGACGATTCCGGCTTTGGCGGCACGGTGATGCAATACCAGATGCTGCTAGATCCCGCGCGCCTTTATGGGTATCACCTAACCCTGCCGGGCGTGATGCAGTCGCTTTCAGCCAACAACAGCAACGCGGGCGGCGGGTTTTACTCGCAAGGGGGCCAGTTCAACTACGTGCGCGGGATCGGGCTGGTGCGCGACCGCAAAGACATCGAGAACATCGTACTGGCCAACCAGAACGGCGCGCCCGTGCGGGTGAAAGACGTGGGCGAGGTAGTGATCGGCCACGCGCCGCGGCTGGGCGAGTTCGGTTTCCAGGACGGCAAAAAGGACACCCCCGACGCCGTCGAGGGCGTCATCCTGATGCGCCGCGGCGAACAGACGCAGACCGTCCTCAAAGGGGTGGAGGCCAAAACCGAGGAGCTCAACCGGCAGTTGCCGCCCGACGTCAAGATTCGTCCTTACTACGATCGCAGCGACCTGGTCAAGCTGACCGTGGATACGGTGGAAGGCAACCTGCTCCGCGGAATGATCCTGGTTTTGATCGTGTTGATCTTTTTCCTGGCCAGCGCCCGCGCCGCTATCATCACGGCGCTCACCATTCCGCTGGCCTTGCTGTTCGCTTTCATCATCCTGCACGCGCGCAATATTTCCGCCAACCTGCTCTCCATTGGCGCCATCGACTTCGGCATCATCATCGACGGCACGGTGGTGATGGTGGAGAACATTTATCGCGAGCTGGACGCGCGCCACGGGCAGGCTTACAACCTGTTTGAGGTCATCGTGGCCGCCGCCAGGGACGTGGACCGGCCCATCTTCTATTCGGTGGCCGTCATCATTGCGGGTTACCTGCCGATTTATGTGCTGCGAGGCCCCTCCGGCCTGCTCTTCCATCCCATGGCCGACACCATGTCTTTCGCCCTGGTGGGCGGACTGATACTCACCTTGACGCTGGTGCCCGTGCTGGCTTCCTTCGCCTTCAGGAAGGGAGTCCGCGAGAAGAGGAACCGCGTTTACGAGTGGTTGAAGAGCGAGTATGGCTCGGAGCTGAATTGGTGCCTGAACCATCCTTGGATCACTATGTTCGTGGCGACCGCGATTTTCGGCGCCACGCTCCTGCTGATTCCGCGCATCGGCGGCGAGTTTATGCCGCACCTGGACGAGGGCGCGCTGTGGGTTCGCGCCACCATGCCGTACACCATCTCTTTTGAGGAAGCCAGCGGGATCAGCCCGCAGATCCGCGAAATCCTGAGGTCGTACCCGCAGGTCACCGACGTGGGTTCCGAACTTGGCCGTCCGGACGACGGCACCGACCCCACGGGCTTCTATAATGTTGAGTTTTATGTCGGATTGAAGCCTTACAAGGACCCCGCCTGGCTGGGCTCCATTCGCACCAAGGAACAGTTGACCGAGTCCATTCGCCAAAAGCTGGAAGCCTATCCCGGCATCATCTTCAATTTCACGCAGCCGGCCGAGGACGCCGTGGACGAGGCGCTGACTGGACTCAAGAGCGCGCTGGCCGTCAAGGTCTTTGGCCCTGACCTGAACGTTCTTCAGGATTCCGCAATCAAAATCAAGGAGGCGCTGCAGCGCGTCCCGGGGTTTGCCGAGCTGACGGTGGTTCGCGAACTGGGCCAGCCCAGCCTCCTGGTGGATGTGGATCGCGAGAAGATCGCCCGCTACGGAATCAACGTAGCCGATGTGGAGGCCGTGATTCAGGCGGGGGTGGGAGGCCAGGCGGCCACGCAGGTAATCCAGGGCGAAAAGCTGTTCGACCTGGTGGTCCGCATGAAGCCGGAATTCCGCGAAGGCGGGCGGCAGATCTCCGATCTGCTGGTGGGGACTCCGAACGGGCAACAAATCCCGCTTAGCCAGCTCGCCAACATCAGCCAGGGCATCGGCGCCTCCATGATCTACCGCGAGAACAACTCGCGTTATATTGGCGTCCAGTACAGTATTGTGGGGCGCGATCTGGCGCGCGCGGTGGAGGATGGTCAAAAGGCCGTCGCCAAGGCTCTTAGTCTGCCCCAGGGTTATCGGATGGAGTGGGGTGGCGAATACAGCGAGTTCCTGGCCGCCGAGAGTCAACTCAACGTGATTGGGCCCATCACAGGCATGCTGATCCTCCTGATTCTCTTCGCGCTTTATGGCAACTTCAAGTTCCCGGCGATCGTTCTGGTGAGCGTGGTGTTGACGGAGCCCGTGGGAGCGCTGCTGGCCCTCAAGCTGACTGGTACGCCGTTCAGCGTGTCTTCCGTCCTCGGTCTGCTGGTCCTGATGGGCGTGTCGGTGGAGACGGCCGTGATTGACGTCTCTTACATCAACAAGCTCCGCCTGGCGGGGCACAATATCCGGCTGGCCACGTATGAGGCGTCCGTGGTCCGCCTGCGGCCCATCATGATGACCGCGCTGGTGGCGTGCCTGGGGCTGCTGCCCGCCGCCCTGTCCCACGGCATCGGCTCGGATACCCAAAGGCCCTTTGCCATCGTAATCGTGGCGGGTCTCATTTCGCGGCTGTTTCTGGGGCGGGTGGTCAGCCCGGTTCTTTATCAGATGGTCGCCAAGGAAGGCGACAATCTCCAGGTTTAAGACGGCTTGGAACTTCTGCGAATGGCGGGGCGGCTCCCTGGTCCGCTCCACCTTGCCCGCGATTACGGCTCGATCACCACCTGTACCCGGTTGCTTTCCAGGCCGCCCGCCGCTAACCACAATTGCGAGCTGCCGAAATTCGCGATCACCGGCAACTGGACCTCCACCAGATAGAAACCGATGTAGCCCGGCGCCAGGGTGGCGCGCGTGACCCGCAAGGGAGCCCCGTCGAGGAACGCCTGGACCTCCGCCACCACGGCCGGAGGATCCACCAGGGGAGCCGGCAGGCCGGCCGGCCAGTTGGGGCGAACCTGCCCCAGGCCGGTGGCCAGAATCTGCATCCGTCCGTTGGAATGGGCCGGGTTGCTCCCGTCCGTGAGCAGGCCGCTATCGGCGTCGTAGAGCATCGCAACCCCGTCGCGCTGCCCTACGAAAATGGCCGGCGACACGGGCTGCACGGGAAGCGGCACGCTGAACGCGCCCGTGGTCGTATCGAGCGCCAGCGTCACCGTGGGTCCCACGGCGCCAAAGGGAACCTGGACTTGGGAGGCGGTGTCCGACGCGCCCAGCACCGGGTAGGGCAGATTGGCCCCGGCGGCGGAGTTGACCTGCGCGCCGAGCACGATCACCAGCGAGCCGGGGGCGGCTGGGCGGGCGCTGAAATCGGCCGCGTTGATCACCCGTGGGCGCTGCCGGTGCGGAGCCGCCGCGGCGTAAACTCCGTAGCCGTCCACGGCCACGTAAAGTTGCACAGCCGCGGGGTCCAGCCGCACGTCATAGGCAGGCGCGGAGGGCAGGCCCGCGGATAGGTTGGTCCATTGCTGGGCCGAGGCGGCGCTCATAAGGTCCGTAGTTGTCCAGAACACGCCTTTGTCCGTGGCCACGTAAACCGCGCCCGAGGCGCTGTCGGCGGTCACCGAATGGGCGGGCGCGCTGGGAAGATCGGAATCCATGGCATCCCAGAAATCGCCGCCATTGAATGTGCGCAGCACGTGGATGCCGCTGCCGGCCAGCGCGGCCACTGCCACGCGCGGCTCGGCGGAATCCACATAGATGCGCTCCACCGGGCCGCTCACGCCCGCGGGCAACGCGGAGTCCTGGAATGTGGCGCCGCCGTCGGAGGAGAACCACAAGCGCCCGTCGGCGGTCCCCGCGTAGACCCGCGCGCCGGCGGCGGCGTAGGCCGAAATCGCGGTCCCCAGAACCGCCTGGATCCGTTCCTTCTGAGCGCTCTCGGCCCCCAGCGAGACTCCGGCGGCGGGAACCCAGATGGCCCCGCCCGGAGGCAGTTCCAGCGGGGGCAGGTTCTCAACTTGTATGCGCGTTCCGGCGGCGCCGGTGGGCGTGGACAAGACGCGGCGAACGGGCAAATTCGGCAGGAGTTGATTCAACCCGGACCAGGTAAGCCCTCCATCCATGCTTCTCCACACGCCGAAATCGTTGGCCACTACGATTTGGTCGGGGTCGGAATGGGAGACGGCCACGCTGTGCTGGCCCCCGCCGATCACTGGCAGGGTTTTGTAGGTGGTCAGGGACTCCCAGGAGCGTCCCCCATCCCGCGAGCGGAAGACGTTCTGTTTCAGAGCGAAAATGGCATCTGCGCCCTGGGCCAGCACGGTGGCTCCAGGTTCCGGAAGCCGCACCGCCGTGACCTCTTCTGGCGGAGCCGGAGGATCTACGCCGGGCGCCTCGGCCCAGGTTTCGAAATCCGCCGTCTGGAAGGTCTTGCCGGAGTAAGAACGGGCGTAAAGTACTGAATCGCCTGGAGAAAACCACACCCGCTCGACCGGCCCGGTGACCGGGGAAGCCAGACTCATCTCCGCCGCAGAAGGGCCGATCCGGCGCCAGTCCGGCCGGGATTGAGCCTGCCCTAGCGCGGCAGCCAACGCCAGCGTGAGCAGGCACATGGGAACACGTACTGTTCCGTTATGACACACTAACGACTTCTATTCTACCCTAATCCGGATCCGGCTTTGTTCATTAAATCCACTGTTATCCGCAGCTTGTCATCAGAATTTTGTTGCGGCCAGCTAGTTGCACAGCACGTTTGGTGCTAGACTTGTTACGTCGAAGCACCGGGCTCTGGTTTCAGACGGCCGAGTCTCATTAGTGCTAGTATGCTACGTCCAGATTCGCCCTCGCGGACCGTCCGTATGCTGCTGGTGGCAGCCGCCGCTGCGGTGTGCCTGGCGCAGCCTCACCTTCCCGACTTTAACGCCAAGGTGATCGAACAGGTGGGCCAGGTATCCGTATTGGGCGGCCAGGGGATGCAGGCCCTGTTCAAGGACGGCGCCGTCCTGCCGCAACAGACCATCGTCACCGGCGATGGCTACGCCCGCTTCCAGGTTTCCGATGGGAGCACCTTCGAGGTCTTTCCCAATTCCAAGGTGGTGTTCCGCGAGCACCTGGGGAACCTGGAGGAGATTCTGAACGTGACCATCGGCCGCGTGAAGGTCTTCATCCAGCACCTGAACGGGCTCCCGAACTACAACAAAGTCCAGAGCCCCACGGCGGTCATCTCGGTTCGCGGAACCATCTTCGACGTGGTAGTGGAAGACGAAGAAGGCACCACGCTGGTGAGCGTGGACGAGGGACTGGTCGGCGTGCAGAACTGGACCGCGCCGGGCAACGCGGTTCTGGTCAACCCGGGAGAATCCATCCGCGTCTATAGGAACCAGCCGCTGGCGGCGAGGCAGATCGACAAGGGGACGGTGGCCCGCGATGCGGCCCGCACGGTGGAAGACATTATGGTCCGGATCGGGTTAGGCAGGAATCGCGGCGGCTTGGGGTTGCCCGGCGGAGCGTCGATTCCCGGGTCTCCCGGCACGAATGGCGACCATGGCAAGGGGGGCACGGCCCCCACTGCGCCCGGCGGTCCCGGATCGACCAACACCGGAAACACAGGCGCCGGCGCCCCCAGCGCCCCCGGCCCTCCTCCCGGCCAATAAGCTCGTTGATCCCGCAAGAGCACGCAGCCAAGGACGATCCGCCAAGAGGGATCGTCCGTTCGGCTCATGTTAGATTGAAGGAGACATGCATCGCGCCTCGGGGGTATGGATACCATTGGTTTGCGCCGCGGCGCTTGGCGCGCAGACGCAGCCGCCGGCCGCTGGGCAGGCTCGGCCTGCCGGTCTGGAGACGGAGTGGGATATCGCGGTGGTTCTGGGCGAGATCGGCGTCCACGCCGGCCGGTTGCTGCCCGAGCTCGACCGCGTGGACGCCAAGGCGTGGGTGGATAAGGGGGCGTCGGAGACGTATGCGGCGCAACTGGAGTCCTCGAAGCAGCAGGCCAGGGCGCTGGAGCTTGGCGCCAAGGCCCTGTCGCAAGACCCGGAGAGACTGGCCCAGTCGCTCGAGTTATTCTTCCGTATCGAGGGCCTCGACTCGATGCTCGTGACGCTGGAAGACGGGCTGCGCAAGTATCAGAGCGAGGCCGACGCCGAGTCGCTGGCCAGCCTGGCGGCGGAGAACGGCGCCAATCGCGAGCGCTTTCGGCAGTACTTGACGACCTTGGCGGCGGAGCGCGAGAAGCAACTGGAAATGATGGACCGCGAAGCCCAACGCTGCCGGGGCGTCATGATGTCTCAGCCGGCGCCGGCGACTCCACCCGCCGCGGGAAGGAAGAAATAATCGCACCCATGCCATTTACGTGCAGCATCTGCGGCGAAGAGTCCACCCGGATTTGCCGGCGGTGTACCAAGGACGCCTGCGACAACCACATTTGCGAGCGGTGCCTGCGCTGTAGCGACTGTTGTGAGTGCGAGGTGGCGCTGAGGGAGCCGGTTCACGAACCGGCGCGGGCGGCGATTCGCGCCGCGGTGGCGACCGCGAATGCCGCATCGTCGGAGCCCCCACCACCGCCTGCGCCGCCCGGTGCGACTCCCTTGCCCGCGGATGCGGAGGAGCCCGGCCCACAAGAGCCGGATACCGGGGAGCCATTGGGCGAAATGCCGGCCTGACGGGCCAAAGCGCCCGCCCCACATTCCTGTGGGGCAGGCGCTTTCGCCTGCCAACATTTCTTTCACGGTTTCTAAGGGAGCCAGTCTCTCAGCCTAGGCGCCGGCCTGCTTCCGGGCCAGCGGCCCGATCACGGGGAGTTCCACCTGCTTGCCTTGGTAGGCCGCGACCATCATGTAGATCCAGAGCCCGAAGAAGGCCAGCCATATCAGCAGGTGCAGCAGTCCGAACAACGCTGCCATTGAGAGACTCACCGTCAGAAGAATGGTGGAAAGTATGCTGAGGGCGATGAGGACCGCAATCCACGCCACGTTCAGAAAAATCGACTGGAACGCGTGAAACCGGACCGCCCGGTTCTTGTTGTAAGGCTCGATCACCAGAAACAGGATGCCGGTGATGAAACCGACCAGGTAGCACAAACACGAGGCTGCATTGTCGGACATGCCCGCGGAGGCCGGCGCATAACCGCTCGGCGGCGGCGCGCCAGTCCCCGGCGGCGGCCCGGCGGGCGCCTGCACGGGGGCGCCGCATTTGGCGCAAAACCCTCCTTCAACCTGCGCTCCACAACTCGCGCAAAAAGCCATATTAATCCTCCCCATAGACTCTACAGCGTTGCGGCCGCCGGCGCAACATAAAAACCGGTCCGCCGCTGGTTGCGCGCCGGTTTAACGGCCCGGAGGTCCCATTACGGCCAGAGGGACGACGGCGCCGACGGCCGCGCCCAGGATCAGCGCCAAATTGCCGGCGCCCAGGAAAGAAACCAACAGCCCCACCAGCGATCCTATGCCCGCCCCGACGATGGAAACCATGATCCGCTTCGCCATTGTTCCCAAGATACCAGCGTGGACCCGAATCCGGGAGAGAATAGCTTCATGAAGGCTTGTCTGTTGGACTCTCCCGCCCGCGTCGAAACCAATCCCCTGCGGCTGATGGAGGTTCCCAAGCCGAAGCCCGCGCTCGGCGAGGTTCTGGTGAAGGTGCACGCCTGCGGGGTTTGCCGCACGGACCTGCACGTGGTGGAAGGCGAGCTGCCCCTGCGGAAATCGCCTGTTATACCAGGCCATCAGGTGGTGGGCGTGGTCGAGGAGCGAGGACCGGGAGCGGAGCGATTCCAGCCCGGCGCGCGGGTGGGAATCGCCTGGCTGCGCCGGACGTGCGGCGTGTGCGACTATTGCCGCTCAGAGCGCGAAAACCTGTGCGAGTCGGCCGAATTCACGGGTTGGACGGCGGACGGCGGCTATGCCGGTTACCTGGCCGCCCCCGAAGATTTCGTCTATGCGCTGCCGGAGGGATTCAACGACCTGCACGTGGCCCCGCTGCTGTGCGCGGGCATTATCGGGTTTCGCACGCTGCGCCTCTCCGGGGCGCCGCCGGGCGGCAGGCTGGGCATGTACGGGTTCGGAGCGGCCGCGCATGTGGCCCTTCAGGTGGCTCGCCACCGGAAGATGGGCGTCTACGCGTTTTCGCGCGATTCCCGCCACCGGAAACTGGCGCTCGATCTGGGGGCCGTGTGGGCCGGCGATTCCTTCGACCAGCCGCCGGCCAGTCTGGATGCCGCCCTGATCTTCGCGCCCGCCGGAGAACTGGTGATCGCGGCCCTGCGCACGTTGAAGCGCGGCGGGGTGGTGGCCCTCGGCGGCATCCATATGAGCCCCATACCGTCGATGGACTACGGGCTGCTGTACCACGAGAGGGTCGTGCGCAGCGTGGCCAACAACACGCGCCGGGATGGCGAGGATTTTCTGAAGCTCGCCGCGGAAATCCCGATTCGCACCGAGGTGCGGGAATTTGCCCTGGAACAGGCCAACCAGGCCCTCAACGCGCTGAAGAACGACGCCGTACAGGGGGCCGCGGTACTGCGCATCTAGTGGTCTGCGGCGAACAGAATGACGAGTATCCAGATACCTGTGGGGCAGCCAATCCTGGCTGCCGCCGGCTTTCAGCCGGCGTCTGCCGTGTGAGAGGGCTGCGCGGATGCGAAAGAGCCGCCTAGAAAGGCGGCTGCAGGCAAGATTGCCTGCCCCACAAAACATGCAGAACTTCGGCCGCACTACACTAGCGCGCCGGCGCGGGCGCCGGCGCAGGCGCCGGGTCGCCGGTCACGTAGACCTTGTCGTTCTTGTCGACGTAGTTCAACCGCTCTTGGGCCGCCCGCCCCTGCGTGGTGGGATCGTTGGTGAGCCGGTCGATGCGGTCCCTGACGCGCTCGTTCTCCCGGTTCAGGTCGCTATTGCGTTTCTCGAGGCTCTGGATCTGGCGTTCCTTTTCCAGCCACGCGGAAATGCCCCTCGGTCCGCACAGGGTCGTGAAGGCATAGCTCACCACCGCCAGCAACACAAGCACGTAGGCGAAACGGGTAAGAGGCGCTCTCATGGTACCAAGGCCCTGGACCATAATAGTAACATCGCTTCCGCGATTCACCATAAATGTTTTTGACATGACCGACAAAATTGTTGTTCTCAGCACCTGTTCAAGTCAGGAGGAAGGCGAGAAACTCGCGCGCCTGCTGGTGGAGGAGCGGCTCGCCGCCTGCGTGAACGTAGTCCCACGGGTACGCAGCTATTATCGCTGGAAGGGCGCGGTGGAAGCCGCGGAGGAGTGCCTGATGGTCGTCAAATCCTCGCGCGGGTTGTTCGCGGAGTTGAGTCTTGCGCTCGCGGCGGCCCATTCCTACGAGCTTCCGGAGGCCCTGGCGATCCCGATTCTGGACGGGACGGCGGACTATCTGAACTGGCTGGACGAGAATCTTCGAGTGGAGAAAGATATCCCATAGCGCTCCATCCGCTACAATCGGGGTTGATACGATCCCGGCCGGACCTGGCGTGGATTTTCGACATGGATGGAGTCATAGTCGACTCCAACCCGGCGCACCGTCGGGCCTGGGAGGCGTTCAACCGGCGCTACGGCCTGGAGACCACCGAGGCGATGTACCGATTCATGTACGGCAGGCGCAACGACGAGATCGTGCGCGGTTTCTTTGGCGACGGCCTGCCGGCCGCGGAAGTCGCCGCGCGCGGCGCGGCCAAGGAACGGCTTTACCGGGAGATGATCGCCGGCAAGGTGGACGGCATGATGCCAGCCGGGCTGCGCGGCTTCCTGGAAGCGCGCCGGGGGGCGCCCATGGCGCTCGCGAGCAACGCCGAACCGGAAAACATCGCGTTTATTCTCAAGGAGTCGGGGCTGGCGAAGTATTTTCGGGTAGTGGTGGACGGACACCAGGTGGAGCGGCCCAAGCCGTTTCCCGATATATACCGGCGCGCCGCGGAGCTGCTTGGGGAACCGCCGGCCAACTGCATCGTATTCGAGGATTCCTATTCCGGAGTGGAAGCGGCGCGGGCCGCCGGCATGCGGGTGGTGGGTCTGCGGACCACGCATAAGGAGCTGCCGGGCGCCGACATCGCCATTGACGACTTCCGGAGCGAGGAACTGGAAGCATGGTTGGGAGCGCAATGATCGCGCGCTGGCTGCCGATTCTGGCGCTGGCGGCGGCGTGTCTGCCGGCGACGGCGCAGGAGCGCGTCACCTGCGCCGACCTGCGGTCGCGCAAGCTACCCAATTTCGACCCCGCGCTGGCGGGCGAAACGGTAATCGTGCGTGGCGTGGCGTCGGCGCCCGCGTTCCATTTTCCCGATTACACGCTGGCGGCGATCCAGGACAGCGACGGCGGCGCGGTGATCCAGGCGCCGAAAGGCAGCGCCGCCCTCGACGCTTTACGCCCCGGCGACGAGGTGGAAGCCGAAGGGGTGGTGGCCGGACTGGCGGGAATGCCGGTGGTGGCGCTCGGGCGAATCGCCGTGGTGGGCAGCGCGACGCCGCCCGTCCCGGCGGCGGTTTCGCTCAGGGATCTCGACAGTTTCCCGCAAAACCTGCGCTACCTGGGGCGATTGGTGCGCACCGAAGGGCGGGTGATCGAAAAGAGCCCGACTACGGCTGGAGGCGCCATCCTGCTGCGGCTCGACCCGGAGCCCTACAAGCTGTTCCTGCCCGGCGTTTCCAGGATGCAGGACCTGGGAGCGTTCGGGGAAGGGGATACGCTCGTGGCCACCGGCGTGGCGCTGCAGTTTTGCCCCATGCCTCCCTACACGCACTATTTCGAGCTGCTGGTGAACTCTCCAACCGACATATTGCGCACCGAGCGGGGGTGGTTCTTGCCGCCGCTGACTCTGGCCGCGGGTTTGACTTTGGTCGTGCTGGCGGCTTACCTCCTATGGAGCCGCGAGCGGCGCCTCCGGAAACAGCGCGAGCGGCTGCGGAGCACCTACCAGCTTGGGGAGGAGATTCTGGGCGCGTCCTCCACCGGCGCCCTGCTCAAACGGATCTCCGAGGCGCTGCCCGGAATCCTGGGCGTCACTCGCGTCCACCTGTACGTTTACAACCGCGCCGCCAGGACGCTGGAGGCCGCTGTAGAGGGCGGGGGAGAGCCGGTATCGATCTCGCTTTCCTCGCCTCCCGCCGGGACATCGGCCGGAGCGGTGGCTTGCTTCCATTACCGCACGTTGCTGGTGATACCGGATATCGCCCGCAGCCCGTTCCCCATCTCCGCGGACGAGGGAGAACAGGCGCCCCAGTCCCTGCTCTTTGTGCCCATGCTGGCTCAGGGCGAGGTGATGGGGGTGCTGGAACTGGACCAGGACGACCGGCCGCGCGATTTCCCCGCCGACGAGCAGGCGTTGGCGCAACACCTGGGCAATCAGATCGGGGTGGCGCTGCGACTGCTTGATCAGCGTTCGGTGCAGGAGCAGCTCTTCCGAACCGAGAAACTGGCCGCCGTGGGGAGGCTGATTTCGGGGGTGGTAAATGAGCTGCGGACGCCGCTCGCCTCCATTTCCGAGTGGGCCGGTAAGGCGCTGGAAAAGGGGCGTCCGGGACCGGCCGAGCGCGAGATCGCGGCCATCTCTTCGGAGGCCAACAAGGCCGCCGAGATCGTGGCTCGCCTGGTAACGTTCGGGGCCGAGACGCCCGAGGCGCGCCCGGTGTCGATCACCGCGCTTTTGCGCAGCCTGGTGGAGTTCCGGGAGAGCGACTGGAAGGCGTCCGGCATCCGGGTGGAGAACCTGGTTTCGCGCGAGCAGTTGTACGTGCTGGGATCGGAAGGGCAGTTGGAGCAGGTTTTTCTGAACCTGCTGGTGCACGCGGAGCAGTCGCTGGCCGAAGCGCCGCAGAAGGTCATCACCATCCGTACCAGCGTGCTGGCCAAGCGCCTGGTGGTGGAGATCGGGTTCACCGCGCCGCCCGAATCCGGCAAAGCGGAGGAGACGGCGTCCGTGCTGGGCCTGGCGCGCAGCGTCATGGCCGGGCACGGCGGCGAGGTGCGGCTGATACTGGGGAACAATCAGGAGCCGCGTTTCGAGGTCGAGCTGCCGGCCGCCGCCCGCGATCGCACGGCGGCCGCGGCCGCCGGGCCTCTGGGTGATCTCTCGCGCGTCCTGACCACGCTGTTGATCGAGCCGGACGAGGCCGCCCAGCGCCACTTGCTCGGACTGCTTTCCGCCCGCGCCTGCCGCGTGGTGCCGGTGGGCAATTCCGATACCGGCCTGGAACTGGCGCAGCGCATGAGGTTCGACGCGGCCTTCTGTTCGGTGCACGCTCCCGGCTTGAACTGGGTGGAGTTGTCCGAGAGGATGCAGTCGCGAGTGGATGGCTTCATCCTGCTTTCCGACGGCTACGACGCCGAGCTCAGCGCCGATTTCGAAGACGACGGCCGCTTCGTACTCCCCAAGCCCGTGCAAGAGCCGGAGTTGGACCGCGTGCTGCGGTCCATCGACCGGCGCGCGGCGGTGCGAGCGTAGGTTTTCGACCGTCCGATCCCCCTCAGCCCGCGTCGCGTGTCCGGCTGGCGGCCAGTGCGATGCCGCCCAACAGGCCGGCCTTGTCCTCCAAAATGGAGCGCTCGATGGTTACGCCGTCGACGGGAAACATGCGCACGCGTTCGCGAACCACGGCCCGGATGGGGTCGAGGAGCAGATCGCCCAGCGCGGCCACGCTGCCGCCGAGCACGACCATCTCGGGATGAAAAGCGGTCACCGCATTGGCTACCCCGATGCCAAGGTAGCCGGCGGCCCTGGCGATGGCCGCTCCGACCGCGGCGTCGCCCGCGCGAGCCGCTTCTCCCATCTCTTTGGGAGTGACCGCCGCCACATTCCCGCCGGTCAGTCTGTGGAGTACCGGCGCCAGGCCGGATAACAGGAGCCGGACGCCTTCGCCGACCAGCGCGGGGCCGCTGGCAAGGGTTTCGAGACAACCCCGGTTACCGCAGCCGCACAGCGGGCCGTCGCTCTGGATGGTCTGGTGCCCCAGCTCGCCGGCCGCGCCAAGAGGACCGAGACGCAATTTGCGGTCTATCACCACGCCGCCGCCGATCCCCGTGCCCACGGTTAGAAAAACCATGCTGGCGACGGACCTGCCGCGGCCGTAGGTAAACTCGCCGAGGGTGGCCATGCGGGCGTCGTTGAGGAGGAATACCGGGCAGCCCGTGAGGGCCGAGATCGTCCCGGCGACCGGGACGCCGCGCCACTGAGTGGGGAGGTTCGGCAGAAAGAGCGTAGTTCCGGAGCCTACGTCCACCAGCCCCGGGGCGCCCATGCCGATGGCGGCCAGGCGCCGGCCGGCGCCCTCCGCCAGATCGCGCACCAGCGCCGCGATGCGACCGAGGACGGCGTCCGGACCTTCGTGCGATGCGGTTGGGATCTGCCGCTCCAGCAGCGTCTGGCCGTCGGCCTCGGCCAAAGCCGCCGAAATCTTGGTCCCACCCAAATCCACGCTAGCGAACAAATCTTCCATATCGTCTCCTATGATGTCCAGCGGCCAGCCACTTGACTCAGGTTACCGCTCTGACAGCGGCCTTCCACAACTGTTCATCGATTTGTTTGCGGGCCGGGACGGTTTGCCATCCGAAGGGGTCGGAGGCAACAACAGCGCCCACAGGGCGCGAGCCGCTGGTTGGAGGCCGGAATGAGTTGATTCTATTCTCGGATGCCGCAACGGCGCGTCAGAAAGACTTGGGCCGCTTGGTACCGTATTTTGACCGGCTCTGCCGGCGATTGGCCACGCCGCCCGTGTCCTTACCACCTCGTATGATGTGATAGCGGACACCGGGAAGGTCCTTGACGCGGCCTCCTCGAATCAGCACGACCGAGTGCTCTTGCAGATTGTGCCCTTCTCCTGGAACGTAGCACGTGACTTCCATCCCGTTGGTCAATTTGACACGAGCCACCTTACGCAACGCGGAGTTGGGTTTCTTGGGGGTCTGCGTAAAGACGCGCAGGCAGACGCCTCTTTTTTGCGGGCACGCTTCCAGCGCGGGGCTGGCGGTCTTGTTTCGGGGCTGCTGACGGCCCTTTCGGACGAGTTGATTGAACGTTGGCAATATGATTTCCTAGCGTCGATCCGAGAAGGCGCACACTACCTCCCGCGGAGCCGATCTACAGGTTATGGTAGCCGAGGGCCAAGATCCGTGTCAAGAGTCGGTCCGCCGCTCGGGAACGCGCCGCCTCGGACCAGGGTGTGCCGGGAATCCGGTTTGCTATGATGAGGCGAAGCGGAGGTGCATGGTGCCTTTGAGGCGCATCGTGGAGTTGAGCGTCCTCGCGGTAGGCGTTATTGCGGCGGTGCTGACCGTGTATCTTGCGGCTCCCCTTCTCCGGAATTTGGCCATTCTCGCGATTGTAGTTTGGGTCGTTGTCGCCATCATCGCCGATCTCCGTCTCCGCCCGTCCCTCAAGGTGGACTTCACCGGGACTGTCTCGGACTTCGACGAGGCATGGCATTTCGGCAACAGCGTGTACGGGACTATTATCAAGAAGCATTATCCGGCTAAGGAGGTGGTGCGGGAGTGGTGGAAGAAGTATCCGCATGGAGTGATCCGCCTTTTGGACAGACGCAAGCATCTTCTTGTGGCTTACCTGTCCATCTGGCCGATATCATACGAGGTGTTCCAGCAATTGACGACCGGCGGGATGGCCGAGGACGACCTGAAAGAGCGCCACATTGAGCCGGCGAATCGCCAGCCGTACGAGTACTGGTACATCGCGGATGTCTGCAAGAAACGTCCTCGCGGCAACCGGGACAAGTATCCGTCCGATCTCGAGTATCAACTGATCAAGGACGGATTTCGCCTGCTGGCAAAGGAGAACGCGTTTGCCGATCCGTTCATGCTGATCGCTTTTGGCGAGAGCGGCCCTGGCAAGAGGCTGGCAAAAAGGGTCAACTTCACCAATGTACAGCCCACCGCGAAACAGACCGTTGTCGGCAGCATCTGGACAAGGACGCTTGATAAACAGGCAATTCCCGGATTACTGAAGGAGCTCGAGAGACCGCGGGATTCCAGGCCCTGACAAGGGCCCTCCTTTCCAGGCGGCTGTTGCGCCGGGACTCGTCGAGCGCCTGCCAGCCATTATGACTTCCACCAACCTCATTCCGGCGCTTCTGGGCGAGGAAGACCTCCGGCTTTTGCGCCCGGAGAAGCTTCAATTCAAAATGGTGGCGGAACCCGATTCGTGGCTTCGAACATGCTACGACTTGCTCCGTTCGCACTTCGGACCCGAGGTCCTCGAACCCATGGAACGCTACGCCGAGTGGCTGGAGATGAACCGTCTCGGCGTACATCCGTTCCCCTTCGTCTTGATGGCCGCTTATCTGGAGGGCGGCGGGCGCGCGCTGGTGGCGGGCGTGATGAGTGCAAACGTGATGCGGATCGAGCGGAGCGGCCAGCCGGAGGTCGAACCGGCTGCCCCATCGCTTCTCTTCGCGATCGGGAACCAGTTGACCGCCCCGCTTGTCCGGAGCGCCGGAATCAAGGGGGTGGGAACCCGGCTGTGGCGGCGGGCCATCGCCGAGGCCAAGGCCATCGCGAGGGGGCTCAACGGACGTCTGGCCTATTCCTTTCTGGAGTCCGAGGACGATTCCGCCGGCTTCTGGGACCGCCTGGGCTATCGCTGGCCGAAGGATGTGAGCTATTGGCAGCCGCCGCTGGAATTCGACGGAAACGGCGACTTCGTCAACCCCGAAGTGCGCGAAATCGCGATGCTCAAACCGCTGGAGGTCCAGGACAGGCGAGGGATCGAGCGGGGCCTCTTACACGATGTCATCGCTACCGTCTACCTCAACTGGGCGCTCGCCAGGTACCGCGGCGTTCTCTCCGCGGAGGCGATGAATCGGGCCGAATCCTATGTCATGGGCTGGCTGTTGGGGCGAGTGGACTCGCTTATGCCGCGCGCGCCGCGAATCCCCCTGGTGAGGATCGTCCAACCCGGCCGGCATGACGCCGGGTAGATGGCGCCTTCCGACTTACCCGTCCTCACGGTATCTCGTCAATCTGGCGCAGTAACTCGACTAAGTGTTCCGCCGATTTCAGCAGCGCCGCCTTAGGGGGCAGCCCGAATAGCATCCGTCCGGTGGCGGCATCGCGGAAACCCTCGGCATCGTCCTCGGCGAGAATCGTCGCATAATCGATCGTCAACTCATCGCCGGCGGCCAGATCCCGGTTAGCGAAACTCACTCCGCAATGGTACAGCAGCGTCGGATCGTCCGAGTGATTGATGAAGGATTCCACCGGCATTTTCCGGGCATGAAGAAAATAGCGCCCGACCCAGCGAATGCCGCTCCGGGTCACCAGCTCATTGCCTTTGCGCTGTTCTTCCTGGTATTCGGCCTGGGTCAGCAACTGAGCATCGACGGCATGGATCGACACAATCGCGCCCTTGGGGACGGGCGACCGCACGAACAGTCCGCTGCCGGCGATCTTGGAATCCCGCACCTCCGCATCGATAAACAACATTCTCTTCTCCTATCCTGCCCATTTTGGCGCCGTATTGGCGCAAGCGCTTCACAACGCGCCCCGGCGCGCGACGCCCGCGCGCGCGTCATATCTCCGCAGCAACCGCGCAAAATGGGCGCGCAGGGAATCGCACGCCGCCGCATCCTCGCCCAACGCCTCGAGCGCTTCGGCGATCGACTCGATGGTCGAAAGGCACTCGCGGCGCGGCTCCCTGCGGAGCCGCCCGTAAAGAGACGGACGCGGAGGGTTGAGCGTCAGGCGCTTTAACTTGAGCAGCCACGGATTCCGCCACCACATCGTCTTAGCCTGCGCCCAGGTTCCGTCGAGCACCACGATCCCTTCGATGTCGGTTCCGGAGAACTCCAGAACCTCGCCGGTTTTGGTCACGACGCCGAGACGAGGCGAAGGCCCCGGCCCGCTCTTCTTGCCGCCCAGATACAAGACGCCCCAGTTTGCGTGCGTGGCGGAGCGGCCCAGGGCTTTCCCGAGATTCGGCCATGAGAGACCGATGCGCATGGTCGAGTTCTCCAGCGCCAGGTGGGCGATGCGCGCCGAGCCAAGCTCCTTGTCGGGTTCCTGTGGATGCTGCAAAATCAGGACGTGAAGTTTCGTTTTGACTGGCGCAATGCCGTCGCAGACGCACAGGGAGTCTTCCTTGAGGCGCTTTGGACAGTTCGTGTCAGTCATACGATAATCATTCGCAGGCGTGCATGCATCGGGCCGCCATGACTTCCCGGCGGCCCGGCGCAGGCCCGCTTCATCGCCGAAGTATAACGCGCCTCGGAGCGAGCCGGGGAATTACTTTCCCACTACCAGCACGTGGAAGCTATCCGGGAGCGTTTGGGCGCGGCCGCCGCCTGCGGGGGGCGGGCCGTATTCCGCGGCCAGGATGTAGACGCGGTGCAGCTTGGGGTCCACCGCCATGGTGCGGCCGCCGGGTTCGGTAGTCACCGTGTCGACGGTGTCGTATTTACCGTTCACCAGCTTGACTATGGACAAGGTGCCCGCGCCATTCGAGCTGAAGGCCAGGCCCAGGTCCGGGTCGAAACCAGCGGCGTCGGGGCGCTGGCCGATCTTGGGGGTGGCAATGACCTTCATGGTGGCGATATCGGTAACCGCCATGGTCCCATCGCAGACGGAGAAGAGCTTCTTGCCCTTGACATCTATGGCCAGGCCGGACGGGCCTTCGCAGGGCAGGATGGAAGTGCGGCGCGTCACCGATGGTTTGGCGGCGTCGATTTCCACCACCTCGCTCTTGTCTTCGAGGTTGTTGTACAGCTTCCCTGCGCCGTCGGCCTGGCAGAATTCGGGCTTGCCGCCCAGCGGCATGGTGGCCACCACTTCGCCGGTCTTGGCGTTGAGTACCGAGGAGTCGCTCGACCGGCCGTTAAACGTGAACACGCGCTGCGTCTTAGGCTCGTAGCAGACGGCGTCGGGATTGCCGCCCACGGCGGGCTCGCCAAGCTTGGCCAGGGTCTTCAGATCGAAGATGGTGACGCTGTTGGACTGCCCGTTGGTAATGAACCCACGGTTGAGGTCCGCGGCTATGGCTATTCCGTGAACGCCGTGCAGCTCGGAAATCGTGCCGACCACCTTGCCGGCGTCCGGATCGACCACGGCGACGCTAGTGCCGTGCGAGACGTACAGGCGGCGGGCGCCGTTATCGAGGGCCGTGTAGTCCCACCCGGCGGCGCCGCCGATCTTGATTTTGTTGAGGACTTTGTAGCCTTCGGCGGCGAACGCCGCGGCGGCTAAGAGAACCACTGCCATCAGCTTCTTCATATCAACACTCCTTTTTTGAGCGCTCCTGGTGGAGCGGTCGAGAAATCGGTAACAACTGCGGCCACCGCTCCCTAACGGTCGCGCCTCACCAAGAGCTCGGCGAGCCGCGACCGTTAGGGAGAGGTTGTTTACACTCCTTAACCTTTCCGGCCTCCTATGTAGTAGTACACGGCCGGAGTCACCACCAGCGACAGAACCATCGAGGCGAGGATGCCGCCGATTACCGCAATGGCCAAAGGTTGCAGCATTTGCGAGCCTGCTCCCCAGGCGAGCGCCAGGGGAAGCATGCCGGCCACAGTGGCCAGCGCGGTCATGATGATGGGACGCAGACGGCGTTCGCCGGCGCGGATCATGCTCTCTTCCGCCGGAACGCCCTCCGCCCGGAATCTCTGGTCGGCGTCCAGCAGCAGAATACCGTTCTTCGCCACGATGCCGATCACCATGATCAGGCCCATGAACGAAGAGAGGTTGAAGGTGACGCCCATGATCAACAGCGCCAGGAATACGCCGCAGGTGGAGAGCAACGCGGAGGACAGGACGGCGATGGGCGCGGCGAAATCTCCGAATTCGAACAGCAGGGTCATGAAGACCAGCACGATGGCCAGAAACAGGACGAACACCAGGTCCCGGAACGATTTTTGCTGTTCCTCGAACTGGCCGCCGTACTGCACGCGGATCGAGGGAGGCAAATTGAGGCCGGCGACCGTCTGCTGCACTTTCTGCATTCCCTCGCCCAAGCTCATCTCTTCAAAGCGGGCGGTCACCTGGACGGCGCGCTGGAGGTTTTCGCGCCGGATTTCGGTCTGGCCGGGGATCTCTATGATGCTGGCCAGAGACCCGATGTTGGCTACCTTGCCGGTCCCGCTGACGAGCGGGGTGTTGCGGATGGCGTCGAGGGAAACCCGCGTCGAGGCGGGGAAGCGCACGCGGATGTTATAGGCGCGGTCGTTCACCACCACCGGCACGGTAGCCGGCTCGCCTTGCAGGATGGCGCTGGCATCGAGTTCCACTTCCTCCGGCGTGAAGCCGGCGCGCGCGGTGACGGCGGGGTCCACGTTGAAAACCCTGGCCGGACCGCTGATGGTGTTCTCGATGCCGTTGAGGATATCCACCACGCCGGGAATCTTGCCGATGGCGTCGGCGACCTGGGGCGCCCACTGGCGCAGGACGACGGGATCCTCCGAGAAGAGCTTGATGACCACGGGCTCGGGCGCGCTGGTGAGGTCGCCGATCATGTCCTGCAATAATTGCGGGAATTCGACATCGAGCACGGGATAAGCTGCCCTGACCTTGGCGCGCACATCGGCGATCACCTCTTCGCCGCCGCGCTTGCGCTCGCGCTTCAGCTTGACGGCGATATCCCCGGTGTTGGCTTCCGTGACGGCGGCCAGGCCGAGCTGCAGGCCGGTGCGGCGCGAAGTGCTTTCCACTTCCGGGGTGGCGCGCAGGATTTTTTCCACCCCCGTGATGACGCGGTTGGTCTCTTCGAGCGAGGAGCCGGCGGGCATGATGTAGTCGACTATGAAGCCGCCCTCGTCCATGGCGGGCAGCAGGTCCGAGCCGGTGTAGCGGTAGCAGAAGTAGGAGCCGCCGATGAGCGCGGCGACGAAAACGGCCAGCGCCAGCGGGTGCTGCAAGGCCACGCGCAGCACGCGCGCGTAGGCGTTCAGAACCGCGGGCGGCACGCTCTCGTGGCGGGCCTGCGCGTCGCCGCGGCGCTTGCGGATGAGATAGTGGCTCAGGGTAGGGGTCCAGGTGAGGGCGAGGGCCAGGGAGACAATCAACGCCATTCCGACCGTGACGGCCAACGCGCGGAAGAAGACGCCGGTGACGCCGGTGATCGAGATGAGCGGCAGGAAGACCACGATGGGCGTAACCGTGGAGCCGACCAGCGGGACGCGAATTTCGCGGATGGCGCCGCGGATGGCCTCGGCGCGGGTCTCGCCCGAATCGCGGTGCGTGACGATGTTCTCCACCACCACGATGGCATTGTCGATCACCAGCCCGACCGCGGCTGCCAGGCCGCCCAGGGTCATCAGATTGAACGTCTGGTTCATCAACCTCAAAGCGATAAACGTCACGGCGATGGTGGCCGGAATCACCAGGCCGGCCACCAGCGAAGTGCCCCAATCCCGCAGGAACAGAACCATGATGAGGGACGCCAGCACCAGGCCGATCAGGATGGCGTCGCGCACGGCGGCGAAGGAATCGTTCACGATTTCCGACTGATCGTAGAACGGCTTCAAATCAACGCCCCGCGGGAGGGTCTTGCGGATGTTCTCGATTTCGGCGTGGACGGCGTTGGCCACCACCACGGTATTGCTGTCCGGCTGCCGGTAGACGTTGAGCAGCACGGCGGGTTTGGCGTCGGCCGTGACGATGGTGTAGACCGGCATCACCGACGGGGTGACCGTGGCGATGTCGCCGATGCGCACGGGAGCGCCGGCGGGCGTGGTTTTCACCACGATGTTGGAAATCTCGTTGGGGGTGCGCGTCTGGCCGCTTACCAGGCTGAGCACCAGTTGATGCTGCATCTCGATGAGGCCCGGCGAATCGATCATGTTGGTGCTGGCGATGGAATCGAGGATGTTGGGGATGGTGGTCGAGGTCTGGATCAGCTTGGCGGGGTCTGGCTGGACCTGGAACTCGGGCTGCTGGCCGCCCTGTATCACGATGGACGATACGCCGGTCTTACGGTTGAGCCGGGGCTTGAGATCGTAGGTGGCCAACTCCCACAAAACGGTCTGAGGGACCTTGTCGGAGGTCAGGCTGTAGCCCATGATGGGAAACGCGGCGAAGGTCAGGCGATTGGCGGTGATTTTGGCGGTGGAGGGCAGGGTGGACTGGATGCGGGCCATCGCCGCGTTGACCAACTCCAGGGTGCGATACATATCCACCTTCCAGGAGAAGAACAGATCGATCTCGGCCGTGCCGCGGCTTGTGACCGACCACACGTACTCGAGCCCTGGCACGGTGTTGACGGCCTCTTCGAGGGGACGGGTCACGGTGACCAGCATCTGGTCGATGGGAAACACGCCGTTATCCACGCCCACTACAATGCGCGGGAAGTTGGTTTCCGGAAACACGGCCACCGGGATGGTGAGCGCCAGATAGATGCCCACGGCGACCATGGTGAGGATGACGAAGATGATGGGCTTGCCGTGGCGGGCTGTCCAGTGGGGCGCGTCGGAGGGCTCCGGCGCGACGGGAGGAGGCGTCGAAAGATCGCTCATTTGTCTTTCGCGTCCTTGCCGGCGGGCGCCATGGGGGCGTTCTCGTCCACCTCTTCGTCCTCTTCCTTGGGCGTGAGAACTTTCACCTTGGCCTTGTCTTCGACGCCCAAGCCGCCGACGATGACCACCGACTCGCCGGGCCGCACGCCGCTGAGGAGTTGCACCTTATCGCCTTCGCGAATTCCCACATCGACGGGCCTCACGTGGGCGGTGGATTCCGAATCGACCACCACCACCGCCGTGCCGCCCTCTTCACCCGGAAGAATGGCGGCCACGGGAACGACCATGGCGTTGCGAACTTCCTCGGTGACGATGGCCGCATGGACGCTGCCGCCCGGCTTGAGACGCTCGCCGGGGTTTTCCAGTTCAACCCAAATCTGAACGGTGGTGCTGTTGAGGTCGGTGGCGGGACTCACTACGGTCACCGTGCCCTTGATCGCCTCGCCGTTATCCACCATGGTGACGGTGGCCGGCTGGCCGGGCTTGACCGAGACGGCCTGCGCCTGCGGAACGTTGACGCGGGCCACCACGCGCGAGATATCCATGACTACCAGCAGGGGCGCGCCGGGGGTGGCCATCTCTCCAGGGTAGAGAGGCCGGTCGGCGATCACGCCGCCGATGGGGCTGTGGATCTCGGCATAACTGAGCTGGGCTTTCAGGGTTTCGTGATGCGCCTGGGCGGCGGCCTGCTGGGCGACGGCTGTCTTCACCTGTTCCTGCTTAGCCACGCCCTGGAGCACGCGGAGATGCTCCTGGGCGGACAGGTATTGGGCGTTGGCTTGGGCCCAGTTTACGCGGGCCTCATCCACCTGGCGCTGCGCCAGGGCGCCTTCCTTGAACAGCGCTTCGCGGGCGTCCAGGGCCCTCTTGGCGGCTTCCGTGGTCTCGCGGGCGGATTCGACGTCGGTCTCGGCCCTGACCACCGATTCGGGAACGGATGCGTCGGAGGTGGCGCGCAGATTGGACTCGGCCTGCTGGAGCCCCGCCTGGCCCTCGGCGGCCTCGGCGGTGAGGTCGCGACTCTCCAGCACGGCCAGAAGCTGGCCGGCCTTGACGTGGTCGCCGCGGTTTACCAGGAACGTTTCCACCGGGGCCGCGATTTTGGGCGGGACGGAGGCCTGATCGCGCGGAAACAGGGCCCCATCGCCGCCCACAATGCGGTGGATGGCGGCCTGGGTGACCGCGGTGACCTGCACCGTGGCCGGCGCTTCGGTCTCCTTCTCCTCCTTCTTCGAGCAGGCGGAGGTTAGCAAGGCAACCGCCGCGAGAAACACGACGGCCCCCCGTAGAGCGGGCCTCCGGCCTGCCATGCCGGCGTCCTTGCCGGCATTCTCTTCCGCCAGCCTGTGGTCGGCGCCGAAGAATGCCCGCATGAATGCGGGCATGGCAGGCTGGAAGCCCGCTCCACGGAGCGAGAGTAACGTGGTTTTCTGCATTGGCTAAAACGCCCCCGTGAGTGTTTGTAGGTTCGCCACGGCCAGGCGGTAACGCACCATGCCGTCGTCGTAGGCGTTGCGCGCATCCACCAGCGTGGATTGCGCGTCCACCACTTCCAGCACCGAAACTTCGCCGGCCTGATAGCGCAGCTTGGTGAGCCGCAGGCTGTCCGTCGCCAGATCGAGCGAATGGCGCAGGGAGCCGATCTGGAAACTGGCGGCGTCGGCCTCCAGGTAGAAGGCATTGAGGTTGGCCAGGAGCTGGCGCTGGGTGAAGCTGAGATCATTGTGGGCCTGCTGGAGGCCCAGCTCGGCCTGCCGGATCTTGCTGCTCGCGGCGCCCCACGTCCAGACGGGGATATTCAACTGGATCTGCGCGGAGGAGCCGTAGTTGCGAAGGCCTTCGGGGTCGTGGAGCGCGAACTGGTTGGCGTTGATGCCGAAGAAATAATCGAAAGAGAGCGAAGGCAGCCGGGCCGCGCGCGCCGACTTGACTTCCCAGCTCTCCATTTCCACGGCCCCTTGGGCGGCCCGGATATCGGGATTGTTGGCGCCGGCCAGCTTCTGCGCATCGGCCAGGGGCGGAAGCGGCCGGGAGACGTCCAGGTCGTCCACCACCGAGAAATCCTGGCGGAAATCCGGGAACAGGAGTACCGAAAAACCGAGGCGGGCTTTGTCCAGGTCCAGTTGGGCCTCCTGGGAGTCGCGCTGGCGCTGCTCCACCTGGATTTGCGCCTTGACCACGTCGGAATGCGCCACCTCTCCGCCGCGCTCCTGCTTTTGGGTGATATCGAGGAACTCGCGCGCCTCCGACAGGCTCTGCTGGGCGTTGGCCACTTTGCGGGCGGCGGAGACCATTCCGTAGTAGTTCTGCACCACCACGGCCGTCAGGCCGCGGGATGCAATTTCCACTTTGGCGCGCGCCACCGCTTCGGCCACCTGGGTCTTTCGGTAATCGGCGATTTTCTCGAAGGAGTAGATATCGCCATGCACTACGGCCTGGTTGTTGTAGACGTGCGGCCCATCGTTGGATACGAAGGTGCCGGATGGGGCGCCGTTGGGCTGCGTGTAGATGAACTGGTTGAAGGAGCTCGCCTCGGGCAGCAGAGCCGCCTTGGCCTGCACGGTATCCTCGCGCGCCAGCAGCGTGGCGATGTTGGCGGAGAGGATTTGCGGGCTGTTGGCGCGGGCGCGCGCCATGGCGTCTTCGAGCGTGAGGCGCAGCGCGGCGGGCGGGCTTTGCGCCAAGGCGCCCTGGCACAGCGCGAGGGCCAGGCCGGGGAGAAGCAGTTTGAACGGCATTCGGGAGTGACCAGTATAGAATTCCGGAGATGAAAGGACGATGAATCAGAGGGGCAATGTTACCGTGAACACGCTTCCGGCTCCTAATTGGCTGGAAAACTTCACCGTCCCGCGGTGAGCTTCGGCGATCCACTGGACGATCGACAGGCCCAGGCCGAAGCCGCCATCCTGGCGCGAGCGGGCCTGGTCCGCGCGGTAGAAGCGCTCGAAAACGCGCGCCGCATCCTCCGGAGCAATGCCCGTCCCAGTATCGGAAATACGGATCTGAATGTATCCTGGAGATTGTTCGAGGGCCGCCGACACCTGGCCGCCGCGCGGGGTGTAGCGGATGGCGTTATCGAGCAGGTTCATCACCAGGCGGCGGAGCAAATCCTCATCGCCGCGAAAGGGCGCGTCCCGCGGCGCGAGGCACTCGACTTCGATGCCCAGCGCGGCGGCGCCGGCGAGCGCCGAGCGGCAGCATTCGGCCAGCAGGTCGTTGAAATAGAACTCGCGAACCACCAGCGGGACGTGGCCGCTATCGGCGCGCGCCAGGTTCAGCAGGTCGTCCACCAGGCGGGAAAGGCGGCGCGATTCGTCCAGGATCACCGCCAGCGATTCGCGGTACTCTTCGGCCCCGCGCTCGCGTGTGAGGGCCACATCGGCTTCGCCGCGGATCACGGCGAGGGGAGTACGGAGCTCGTGGGAGGCGTCGGCGACGAAGCGGCGCATGGTTTCAAAGGACTGGTCGAGGCGCGCGAGCAAGGCGTTGAACGAGGCGGCGAGGACCTGCAACTCTTCGGCGGCCCCGCCGATTTCGAGGCGCTTGTGCAGGCTGCTGTCGCCTATCTCGTGCGCCTGCCGGGCCATCGAGGCGAGCGGCTCCAGGCTGCGCGTGGCAAGCAGGAACCCGCCCAGCCCCGCCAGCCCCAGAATCAACGGCAGGGCCACAAACAAGGCGCGCCGCACCGTGCGCAGCTCGGCGGCGATGGCGTCGAGCGGGAGCAGCGCCAGAATCAGGACCTGGCGGCCGGGGTCGCCCGCCCGGCGCGCGGCGGCGCGCGCGCCGTACTTCCCGTATTGGGGAAACGCGGTCACGCTCCCGGCGGCCGCCGCCCGCGCCGCCACCGCCGCCAGATCGCCCTCCGGAGACCGCGTGCTGGCCGCCAGCACGCGGCCCTCCGCCACCACGGCTACTACCGTGCCGGCGAAGCGCGCGCCGGCCACGGCCTCCGCGGCGCTGGCCTGGCGGTCGCCGTGGGTCTCCGACAGCTCGTCTTCATACATTCCGGCGGCGGTTCCGGCCTCCGACCCCAGAGTCTCGTCCACGCGCTCGCGGAGCCCGTTCGACAACACGCCATATAGGAACGCGCTGAAGGCCACGAACAGCAGCGAGAACAGCAGCAGATACCAGGCGGTGAGGCGCAGCCGGAAGCTACGAATGGTCATGGGCGATCGCTGCCAACCGCTCCCTCACGGTCGCGGCTCCATAACACTCTAACGAGCCGCGACCGTGAGGGAGCGGTCGGCCCAGCTATTTCGGATCGAGCCCAGACGGTCGCGGCCACAACGCCGCCACGTTCAAGACTCATCGCCCGCCCCTGGTTGTGGGGCAGGCGCTTTCGCCTGCCAACGCTGCCACCTTCAGACCTCATCGCCCGCCTCCGGTTCCGCGCCGAGCATGTAGCCTTCGCCGCGGCGCGTGTGGATCAAGCGGCGTCCCGCGCCGCTATCGAGCTTCGAGCGCAGGCGTCTGATGTAGACGTCGATGACGTTGGAGAATGGATCGAAATTCTCGTCCCACACGTGCTGCGCTATGCGCTCGCGCCCCACCACGCGGCCCTGGTTGATTAGCAGGAACTCGAGCAGGGCGTACTCCTTGGCGGTGAGGCTTATGGGACGGCCGCCGCGCGAGACGGCGTGCGAGGCGGTATCGAGCGCCAGGTCGTCGGCTTTCAAAACATCCCGCCGCAGCGGCGCCGGGCGCCGCCCGAGGGCGCGCAAACGCGCCAGCAGCTCCTTGAAGTCGAAGGGCTTGGCGAGGTAATCGTCGGCCCCGGCGTCCAGGCCGGCCACCCGGTCGTCCACCGCGTCGCGCGCGGTCAGCATGAGGATGGGGACGCCTGACCCGGAGGCGCGCAGTTCGCGGCAAACCGCCCATCCATCCTTGCGCGGCAGCATCACATCCAGGATCACCAGATCGTACTCGTTGACCGCGGCCATATAAAGCGCCGCCTCGCCATCCACCGAGATATCGACGGCGTAGGACTGCTCGCGGAGGCCCTTGGCGATAAAGCCCGCGACCCGGGTTTCGTCCTCCACCAGCAGAATGCGCACGCTGTTTCTATTGTGAGGGATGGGAGATGAACGGACAATGAACCGGTGCGCTTCCGGAATCGCAACACACCGGTGTTACATTTGGATTATGCCCTCCGTCACATCCAGTTTCCGAATGAGCCAGGATCTGCGGCGGGAGCTCTCGGACGCGGCGCAGCGGACCGGCAAGGCGAAGAACGCCATCATCATCGAGGCGCTGGCGCAGTACCTGCACTCCCTGGAACGCCAATCGCTCGCGGGAGAGGCCCGTCGCCAATCCGAGCTTGTCTCCAGGAAAGAGCATGACGCCGGTTGGTACCGGTTGGCGGACACTTCGGGATGGAAATGAAGCGCGGCGATGTCGTCATTTGTGCGGCGCCGGGAGACTACGGCAAGCCGAGGCCGGCCGTCGTCGTGCAATCCGACCTCTTCAATGGCTCTCACTCCAGTGTGGTGGTCTGCCCGGTTACCACCCATCTGGAAGACGCCCCCCTGTTTCGTATTCCCGTGCCGGCCGGGAAAACCACGGGCCTGAAAATCGAGTCGCAGGTGATGGTCGACAAGGTCATTGCGATCCCCAGGGACAAGGTCACGGGTCGCGCCGGCGCCCTCCCCGCCGGCGCACTCAAAGAGGTCGACCGGGCGCTGCGGCTGTGGCTCGAACTGGCCTGATCGCTCCTGGGTCTCCGACCGTGTGATGCCTTCCTCAACGCCGTAGGGGCAGGGAACGCCCGGCCCGCGGCGAGGGAACAAGCCGAACGGTCAAGGTACTAGTGGTCTGCGGCGAACAGAATGACGAGTATGCAGGTAACTGTGGGGCAGCCAATCCTGGCTGCCGCCGGCTTTCAGCCGGCGTCTGCCGCGTGAGAGGGCTTCGCCGATGCGAAAGAGCCGCCTAAAAAGGCGGCTGCAGGCAAGATTGCCTGCCCCACAAAGCATGCAGAAGTTCGGCCGCACTATACTACCGCCCTTCCGGCTTGATCGCGTAGTACCCCTTGCGCGCCTGCGCCTTGTAGTCTTTGTTCGTCATCTTGATTTCCAGCTTGCGGTAGGAGCCGTCTTTGGCTTCGTTGAGGGGCGTGTAGCCGATCAGATACTGGCTGCGCATCTCTTCCTGTAGCTGGGAGAAGACCCTGTCGAGCGAGTTCGAGCGGTCCACCCGGTAGGCATGGCCGCCGGTTTCGTCGGACATCTTGCGCAGCACGCCTCCGCCACTGCTGCCGAGGCTGATGCCGAAGCCGCCGCCGTAGAACCTGGGGTCGGAGTATTCGATGCTGTAAATCACCGTGTCGGCCTTCTGGGCGGCCATGATGGCGTCGCTCTCGGGCAGCTTGCTGCCCTCGTCCACGCCGTCGGTGATCACCACGATGACCTTGCGCCCGACCTCGTTTTTCAGCTTCTCGTCGGAGGCCACGTAGATGGCGTCGTAGAGCACCGTGCCGCGCGGCTGGCCGGCGGTAGGTACGGGGCCGGGGCCCAGGCCGCCCACGCCCGAGCTGACCCGCAGGTCGCGCATGGCCGAGGTGAGCAACCGCGCGTTGTTGGTGTAATCCTGGAGCAGCTCGGACTCTTCGCCGAAGCTGATCAGAAAAGCCTCGTCCTTCGGGCGCAGCACCTGGGAGAAGAACGCCGAAGCGGCGCTGCGCTCGATGTCGATGAGGTTTTCCTGGCTGCGGCTGACGTCGATCAGCAGGCCGATGGTCAGCGGAAGGTCGGTTTCCCGCGTGAAGTACTTGATGGTCTGGGGCTTGCCGTCCTCGAGAACCGCGAAATCGTTCTTTTCGAGGTTGGCCACCAACCCCCCGCGTTTGTCGCGGACGGAAGCCAGTATGCTGACCACGTCCACATCCACTTTGATGGCCACCGGGGCTTCTTCCTCCGGCGGGCCTTTCTGGGGCGTCTGCGCCGGCAGTACGGCGGCGAGAGCCAGGGTTAGAACAAAGAGCGGTCTCATCCCTTTACAATGGACGAGACGCGTCCCGCTGCACTCCTGTTTCAATATGCGCAAAGCCATCAGCCACCTCAAACGAAACGATCCGGTGCTTGCTTCAATTATAGAAAGCGTGGGCCAGTACCGCATCGAGTTCCGCAACCCGGATTTCGAGACTCTTGTCAAGTCTATTACATTTCAGCAGCTTAGCGGCCGCGTCGCGAACGTCATCTTCGGCCGCCTGGCGGCCGCGGCGGGCGGCCGGCTGACCCCCGAGAGCATCCTGAAACTGCGCCCCGCGCGGATGCGCGCCCTGGGTCTTTCGAGACAAAAGACGGAGTACATGCGCGACCTGGCCCGGCACGTCCGCAACGGCGCGCTCGTCTTCGAGGAACTGGCCGCGCTCCCCGACCGGGAAGTGATCGAGCGCCTGACGCAGGTCAAGGGCATCGGCGTGTGGACCGTGCACATGTTTCTGATCTTCGCCCTCCGCCGGCTGGACGTGCTGCCCACGGGCGACCTGGGCATCCGCGCGGCCATCCGCAAGGCTTACGGCCTGAAGGCGCTGCCCACGCCCGCCGAAATGGAAGCCATGGCCCGGGCGTGGAAACCGTATTGCACGGTGGCGAGCTGGTACCTGTGGCGCAGCCTGGAGCCGAACGCCAACCTGTAGCGGGCGGAGGGGCGCGCGACTCCGACTCAAGCTCCGTAGGAGCGGAAGAACGTAGCCCGGCGCGAACTGCGGGAAAACCGCGGCCTTACCAAAGCCCCGGAGAGGCGAAAGAACCGCTCCACGGCAGGACGGCATAACGCCATTAGGCGGCGGAAACGAGTTGGATGCCGCCCAAATGGCGGTAGTCCTTGGGGTTGTTCGTAACCAGTGGCGCGGACAGAACCACAGCGCTGGCGGCGATCCACGCATCGGCTGCGCTAATCTGGCGTCCCTTCCTCACGCTCTCGTTTCGAACCTGAGCCCAGGCCGAACAGAGCAGATTGTCCGAATTCAGGACTGAGAAATCCGCGAGATACGCCTCCAGCAAGTCCCGCTTGCGTTGTCCCCAATTCGCGTCCAAGGCGCCCTGGCGCATTTCCGCCACTGTCATGAACGACACAATCAACTCGGCGCCACGGATGATGCTCACATACCGCGGGGCAAACACTGGATGCCACTTGAAAATGAAGCTGGCAACATCCGTGTCAACCACCAGTCTTGCCGTTGCGTTTGGAGGAGAGTTCAGAACGGCGCTGCTCATAGATAAGGCGTACGTAGGCTTCGGATTCTTCGGCAGGTCCAGGATCGATGTGGCTCAACAGCCGGTCGAGATCGAACGGGCATGCCCGAACGAGGTTAGGCGGATCCTTAACAGGCTGTGACGGTACACGTTCCATCCTGATAATTATTCTACCGCCGCTGACGCATTCTGGGGGCGGCGGTTTGCAGCCCCCCGCCTGACAATGTGGCCGGAAGGACGGCATAACGCCGTTAGGCGGCGGCAGGGGCGTTTGGGTACGAATCGGCGCCACGGCAGCGTAGAATGGGAAAAGGCATGAGTTTGGATGATTATAAGGTGGTCTTATACCGCAACCAGCCGGAAGGCTGGGTAGCGGAAGTTCCTGCCATTTCCGGCTGTTACGCCCTGATGTCAACCAGGGAAGCGGCGCTGGCCGAACTCGAACAGGTTTTCGAGATGGTTGCCTCCGAATACCGGGATAAGGGACTATCCCTGCCCGCGGACACCACCGCCGTAGTCCATGCCTGGCGGCCGAGCTGAGGAATTCCGCCGGGTTGCCGCGCGTCTGGGATTTGAATGTGAGCGCCAGACTGGAAGCCACGAACGGTAGACGCATCCGGACGGGCGGGGTATAACCATTCCGAGCCACGGCGGACGCGACATCGGCCCGCCTCTCTTTTACCGGCTTCTGGGGCAACTGGAAATCAGCGTGGACGACTTCCGAAAGCTGAAGTAAGGTGACGGCAGGCTTGCTGGCAGGATGCGACGCCTTCGACGGCCGCAGGGGCGTTTGTCGGGACCAAATCGGGCAAGCTTCCCAGATCGGGACCTCCAGGGCGCTTGCGCCAATTCGACGGCTTGGGCGTGTTACGTCTGTTACGTCAACTTGGCATGTCGCCGACGTCCCGGTTCCCAGGCTGGCCTTCCGACCCACCCGGCGTAGGGCGACCCCGCCCCTTCTATACCGTTGGCGCGAAAATGAAGGAGTCGAATGATCGAGTCCCAGAGTACGTCGGCATGGGTTTTAGAGAAACATCTGATGAAACGCTAATCAGTGCTTGGCCGTGGGCCGAGGCGTTCTTGCGTTACCTCCGCCAGACACGCCCGGCACCGTTCTTGGGCTCCCATCTAATGTTCGGTTCTGACTATAGCGGTGACCATGCGAAAAGTCCGTTTCGCATTTACGGGTTCCTGATCGCGGACGAAGATGGGTCACCTGAATGGCCTGTTAGGTGCCACGCGGTACGGGAAAAGCACCTGAAAGATCACAGGCGCATGTCCTTCAAGAACATGAATGATGGTCGGAGGCGTCGCGCCCTCGTACCTTTTCTGGAAGCGGCTGAGTATCTTCAAGGCCACGTTGTCGTGGTTGCAGTGACGAAACAGTTGGAGCACCTGTCCTCAACGCCAACGTCCATGCAATTCTGGCGCGACTCGCATGGCCTTGACGCCAAATGGGACCCAAAAGCGTTTGAACAGATGGTCCGGGTCGCTCACTTCTTCTCGATGCTTTTGGGGGTATGGTCGTCGCCAGGTGCGGATGTGACGTGGATAACTGACGACGATAGCATCGTGGCGAATGCTGGGCGTCTTGAGGACGTGCATCAGTTCGTTGCGCGGCTTTCCGGGCTCTTTGTCCCTCACGATCTGGGCGTTTTCGCAATGAATACGGCGTCGTCCGACAGCGAAAGCTGCGGATTCGAGGACTTCGTAGCGATCCCCGACCTTGCCGCTGGCATGATCGGCGAAGTGCTCTCGGCAACGCGCAGCCAAGGACAAGGTCGCCCAAACGAATACCGTCCTGAGGCCTTGAGTAGTAAGTCAATAACGATTGCCGACTGGTTCTGGCACAGGTCTGGTCCTCTCAAGAAGCTGTGCATCCTGGTCAGTCCGACTACCACCCAAGGGCAATTTGGCATCGGCGAACTAGGCATGCGATCCGAATAGTGCTGCCGCCAATCCCTACACAGCCGTTGAGGCCCACTCCAAGCACCCCGGAGCAACCCGGGGACAAGGAGCAACCCGGGGACAGACTGGGCGTTTTCCCAAGGCCGCGCGCGACAGGTATCGTAGACACCCCGTCTGTCAACGGGTACCGGTCGGGAGCTCTTTCCGGATAGGCGTCAATCGTCAATCTGGCGCCAAAACGACGGAATCTGAACGGGCTGTTCCTGCACGTCTTAGTCGCAGTTGGGACAACCTTCGCTGATCATGTTCGCTATCAATTCTTTGATAGAAACGCCACAGCCTTCGCGAACGAATACAAAGTCGCCGACTCCAACATCCGAGCGGCGAAGAGCGGTCTGGATACCAATCACGCAGCCGTGCGCCTCACCAATGTCGGCGCCATCCTTCTGCATGGATTCGACTTCCTGCCAGTGGTACCGGTCTGCCAATCGAATGAGAATGAAGTCACCACGGCGGATCGTTGCTGTGGCGTCCAGAACTACTGAAGCAACTCGCGGTCGATCAAAGAACTTTCGGACGAAGCCAACATAGTGGAAATTGGGAGGCTCCACGCCAACTCGACCAGACCGCATCAGCGAGCACAAAACCTCCGAAAACGACCAAAGGCGTTCTTCGACGCCCTTGATCAGCAAAAGTAAATCGACCGTTGTCACGACGGCGATTCCGCACGCAACTGCCGTTTGCGCCGCGGCGTCGCTTACTGCTTCCGCGATCTCGCGCAACTGCCATTCCAATCCGTTTTGGGAGTTCACGATCAGGAGGGCCAGAGAAAACAACGTTCCCTCCACTCTCAGTGCGAGCAGGCGCGCAGCGATTCGTTCAATTACGTCAGCCCCCAAAGTCTCATGAGTGTCGTGAAGAAACAATGGAACGAATTCACTTCCATTGTTCAAGATGAGCCTTTCAAGCAGAAATGGAGAAGTCCGTTCTGGAGCTGGAGTGTCGATCCCGCGGAATCCGACTTGGGAGACAGCCATTAACGCGAACTTCTCTATGTCGGCCGAGCCTTTCTCAATCGCCGCAACGAGTTGTCGTCGCAATTCGTCTTCCACCGACGCGCCGCGCGGACATTTCGGGTCGTGTTCCTGGACCACCACGCCCGAGGGCGTGTATTCGTAGGCAAGTGACAGCACACCTCGCATTGCGGTCTTTAGCGGGTCGCCCTCAAGGCGACGCCTTCGTGGCGGAGGAGATTCGGCCAGCCAGTTGAACAGCCAGGTCATTGTCTCCATAACCCGCTGCATCTGGCCATGGAAAGGATAGGAGATCCGCTCTCCTTCGTGCACGATCTTGTGCCGCAAAGTCCGCACTTGCTCCAATTCCTCACGGAGCCTGACTCCGTTGATATATGGAAGGATCGAGAGGATCGGGCCCGGCACCCGTCTCCTCGAGACCTGAATGTATTCTGTCAGCCTGGCTTGGAAGTTATTCCAACTGTCGTTCAGGCGCGATTCCACCTCCGTCTCGCTCAAGTGTGCTTTGCCTAAATATTCACGAAGCTTGACCTCTAGAAGGACTTCGAGAGAGGTTACCAATGAGCGGATCGCATCACTTTGACGCCCGCGGTAGTATAGGCTCCATGCATCCAACAGATCTATTTCGCCGGGTATCTCCGGCAAGTTGAGAGCGTTTTCGATGTCGCTGGCCTCAACGAAAGCGATCGCGTTGATTTCGCCCGCCGGGGTGATAGCAACGGGTAAGCAGTCAAAGTCTTTGTAAGGTATGAGCGATATCGATGTGAAGATGTCGTCCGCATCGATATACCAAACGGGAGTATCCCACTCTGTTACTTCGACACTGAATGGATCGGTCCCCGCTCGACGATAGGCGTTGATTGTCTTGTTCACGAACGAGAGGTGGGCGTGCACGAATGATCTGAAGTAGATCTGAGCGTCGACGCGCCGTCGACCACTCTCTTGGATTGCAGCCAATGCATCTTCCAGGACATTCGTTTTGATGGATATGAGAGTTCGTGTCGTTCGAAGCGTGAAACCACTCTGATTTATGCCGCGGAGTATAGCGGCGGCTCGGTCCGAAGGTTCTCCTTCGACCTTTTCGATGAGGGCTGTGTTGGAATGAGAATCCTGATATTCAGGTCCCCGCTGTATCTCAATTGCCTTGCCGGTGATGGAGAGTTCGAGCGTGCAGTCCATGACGGTCACCCGGAGGCTGCAATCGGCCACCAGGAGCCAGAACGGAAGTTCAGCGTGCAAAAGAATCTCTCGGAAAGGGGAGCCCCAGTTCAGCGTCATTCCCGGCCACACCGCTGCTGGGGTGGCTACCAGGGAAAGATCGGAACTGCTTGATGCGTTAGCCGAGGACTTTCCGGTTTCTTCGCCGCTGTGAATGCTTGCGTCGTTTGCCATTGAGGTTTTCTCGTAAACGCACCTGTCCCTGACAGGGGCTTTAGGTCTACTGAGCCAGATGCGCAGCACAATCGCAGGACGTTTGCTACGAGTGCCACGCGCAAGTGTACCAGCTTGCACCCTGAGTCCCGGGCCACTTTTTTCAATATCCATTATTGTTCACTTCGGTGCAGGTGCCGCCGAGGCATCGATAATACGGCCTGTGCGGAAACTTGCGCGTATCACGCACGCCCGATTCGCGGGTATGCGTGCCAAACTACGCCATCCGGAAGTCGGCTTCTGGCAGATTACTCCTGCTGAACGCCCTAGCGACCGGGGACGCCTCCCACTTGGCCGCGTAGTCCCTATATCGCGGAAGTGCCCGCAGCCAGATTCGTACCTGCAAGTCTCGCCAGGTCCGCCGATCTGCGCGTCCGCGGAGTCCCGAAAAACGGCCGGTTCGGACTGCCCCGAATTCGCAATCACAGCCATCCGCCCAGAAAGTCACCCCGTCTTTTCAAGCACTTGCCGGCCCCACGCCCAGAACCCGCCCAGCCCGCCTGCTACTCTGAATTCGAAAAGACTCGGGCTCGCTCGCCAGTAAGCGCACGTCCATGCGTCCCTCGCCGCGGGGGGCCGCATAGGTCGCGTTCATGCATCGAGGAATGTCCGTGAATTGGCTTCGTTCCGCAACCCAGCAGAGGCCCTCAAATTGGCTTCGTTCCGCAATTTCGCTTCCGTGCACCCGGCGCCGGCTCCGGCCCAGGATTGGCTTCGTTCCGCAACTACGCCTCCGCGCACCCGGCGCCGGCTCCGGCTCAAAATTGGCTTCGTTTTGCAATTCCGCCTCCGTGCACCCGGCGTCGGCTCCGGCCCAGAATTGGCTTCGTTTCGCAATGACGCTTCCGTGCACCCGGCGCCGGCTCTGGCCCAGGATTGGCTTCGTTCCGCAATTCCGCCTCCGTGCACCCGGCGCCGGCTCCGGCCCAGAATTGGCTTCGTTTCGCAACTACGCTTCCGTGCACCCGGTACCGGCTCCGGCCCACGATTGGCTTCGTTCCGCAATTACGCTTCCGTGGAACCGGCGGCGCGAAAGCTACTGACGGGCTCCCGGAAGGCGGCTCTTGACGCGCTCCGCGCGAGACGATAGCCTTCGGATTACACAATTCTCGGAGGCTTTCATTGATTCTTCTTCTTTTCGGACCCCCCGGATGCGGCAAAGGCACTCAGGCCGCGTTCCTGGCGGCTCGTTTCCAGATACCCGCCATCTCCACGGGCGAAATGTTCCGCGCCGAATGCAAGGCGGGCACGGAGCTGGGCCAGATGGCGTCCGCCATAATGGCGTCGGGCGGTCTCATCACCGACGACATCACCAATGGGATTGTGGCCAACCGCATCGCGCAGCCCGATTGCGCCGGCGGTTTTCTGCTGGACGGCTACCCGCGCACCGTGCCCCAGGCGGAGCATTTCGCCGGACTGCTGCGCGAGCGAGGACTGCCCCAGCCTGTGGTGATCTTCCTGGACGTTCCCACCGAAGCCCTGGTGGCGCGGCTGACCGCGCGCCGGCAGTGCCCCAAGTGCCTGCGCATCTATAACGTGCTCTCCCAGCCGCCGCGCGTGGAAGGGAAGTGCGACGACGATGGAGCGGACCTGGTTACGCGCGTGGACGACCAGGAGACCACCATTCGCCGGCGCATGCGGGCCTACGAGGAGCTGACCGGCCCGATTGTGGCATGGTACGGCGAAGCGGCGGTCCGCAAAGTGGATGGCAGCCAGCCGCTCGCGGCGGTGACCAAAGCTGTCGAGCAGGCGGTGATGGAAGCTGCCGGGAGCGCTTCGGCATAGTGTAAAACGGCGTATACTGAAAACGATTTATGTCTTTTGTCCTGGACAGCGGCCTCACCCTCCTATGGCTGGGGATCAGTGTGGCCGCGCTGGTCTGGCTGGCGCTCGCCGAAGCCCGCGCCGTCTCCTGCCCGGACGCCCGTCTGCGCCGGATCTGCGCGCTGCTGGTCGTTTCGGCCGCGCTGTTTGCCCCCATTTCCGATGCCGACGATATGGTCAGCTACTCGCTGCTCGACGGCCGGCTGGGCCAGCACGGCGATGGTTTCGGTTTCGGCGGCGCTCTCACGGAAGACCCGCAGGAGAAAGCCGGCCTGCAACTGATCCAACTGCTGGAATCGCTGGAACATTATGAAGAAGTCGGCGGATTCGCCCCCGCCCCGGCCCTGTTCTGCCTGCAAACCCTGACCACCCCCCGCCTCGAAGTCTTCACTCGCACCGTTGTGTGCCGCCCCGGCCGCGCTCCGCCTGCCGCCTAAGACCAACCTGACAATGTTGGCCCACGCGCCGCCCGGAACCCTGCGTTCGGTGCGGCGAATGGCGTTGGTTGTTTTACGCGGAGATTTTATAGATGTGGGACCTATTATCCCTTATTGTTTGCGACCGGTCGCGCTATGAAGATGACGACATCGAACACGGCGGTTCAGCGAAGCGCTAGGCGGATCTGGCGGCTTCGCGCCTGCTTTGGGATTCTCATTGCGGGACTCCTGCCGGCCACGGTCTTCGCCCAGACCGCCCTCACCTGGCAGCAGATCAAGGACAAGTTCGCGGCTTCGAACCCTACCCTGAAGGCGGCTCAAACCAGCATCGACGAGGCGCGCGCGGCCGAGATCACCGCCTACCTGCGTCCCAACCCGAGCTTGACGGGAACCATCGATCAAATCAATCCGTTCGCCACCGTATTGAGCAACGCGAGCCAGGATGTCTACCGGCCCCTGACCTACGCGCTGCCGTATGGATCGCTTAGTTATCTGCACGAGCGCGGGGGCAAGCGGGAGTTACGGCGCGACCAGGCCAGGGAAGGCTCCGTCATCGCGGAATCGGCTTATCTGAACCAGGAGCGCAGTCTGGTGTTTAACCTGCGCAGCGCGTTCGTACAGACGTTGCAGGCGAAAGCCGTGCTTCAGAACGCCAGAGAGAACCTGGAATACTGGGACCGCGAGCTCGACGTAAATCGCACGCGCTTCAAGGCGGGCGACATCGCGCTGGTGGAGCTGAATCGCCTGGAGTTGCAGCGCGTTCAGTTTGAATCCGACTTTGAAACGGCGCTGGTCAATCTTCGGACGGCCAAGATCCAGCTCCTGATGCTCTTGGACGACCGGACGCAGATCGAGCGTTTCGATGTCTCCGGACCATTCGATTTTATCGACGATTTGAAGCCCCTAGAGGACTTCCGGAACATCGCCCTGGAAGCGCGCCCGGACCTGAAGTCTGCCATGCAGAGCGTGGAGCTGGCGAAGATCACACACCAGTTGGCTATCGCCAACGGCTCGACCGATCCGACGTTCAGCGCCGACTTTGCCCGCAATCCCCCCATTCCGGTTTACTTCGGCGTGAGCGTCTCGATTCCCTTGCGTATCTTCGACCGGAATCAAGGCGAGAAAGCGCGCACCCAGGCCGACATCGCCCGCAACGAACGATTGCGGGACGCCAACGAGGCGCAGGTCTTCGGCGATGTCGACTCCGCCTACTGGACGCTGGTTCAGAACTTGAACCTTCTGCGGCCGTACAAGACCAAGTACCTGCCGCTGGCGACCGACGTTCGCGACCGAACGACCTTCTCATTCCGCAATGGAGGCGCGTCTCTGCTCGATTTCCTGGATGCGGAAAAGGCCTATCGCGATACGCAATTGGCTTACCTGAACCTGATTGGCGCGTACTTGACCGCCGCGGCGCAAATGAACATGGCCACGGGCCGGGAGGTGGTGCAATGAATCGTCCGCTCATTCTCGAAGCGGCTGTGTGTTTGGGTTTGGCCTTTCTCTTCGCTGGATGCGAAAGAAAGGTGACAGCGCAAAATGCGGACGCCGGTCCAGCCCCCACCACTGTCCAGCCCGATATGGATGCCGGCAATTTCAAGGTGGATAACCCGGAGCGGTTTCCCTTGGCGGCGGCGGGCGAGCATGTCGCCGCGCCGGAGCTGAATGCCACCGGAGTGGTGAGTCCCGATGTCTCGCGGCAGGTGCCGGTGCCGTCCCTCGCCACCGGGCGCATCGTCGAAATCGACGCCCGGCTGGGCGATGAAGTGAAAAAGGGCCAGCTTCTTTTCAAAGTGCGCAGCACCGACATCTCGGGAGCGTTTTCCGACTACCGCCAGGCCGTCAAGAACGCGCAATTGACTAAGATTCAGCTCGACCGCGCCAACATCCTGTTCGATCACGGCGCGACTTCCAAGAGCGTTCAGGAGATCGCCCAGAACGCCGCCGACGATGCCCTGGTGGTTCTGGAGACCACCAAGGAACGTCTTCAATTGCTCGGCGCCGATCCCGACCATCCCACCAGCATCGTGGAAGTTTTCGCTCCCGTATCGGGAACCATCACGGACCAGCAGATCACCGACCAGTCGGGCGTCCAGGCTCTGACCCCGCCGAACCCGTTCACCATTTCCGACATGTCGCGAGTCTGGATTATCTGCGATGTGTGGGAGAACAACATGGCGCAGGTCCATATCGGCGAGTATGCGGACATACATCTGGCCGCCTATCCGGAACGCGTTCTCAAAGGGCGAATCGGCGCCATCATGCCCATCATGGATCCCAACATCCGCACCACCAAGGTCCGCCTGGAAGTGGAGAACCAAGGCCTCATGCGGGTAGGGATGTTCGTCACCGCGACGTTCCACGGCGAAACCAGGGAACGCCGCGCCACCATACCGGCCACCGCCATTCTGCACCTTCACGACCGCGAGTGGGTCTATACGCCGCTGGGAAATGGCCGCTTCCGGCGCCGGGAGGTGGTCGCCGGAAGTATGCTCCCGGGCGACATGCAGGAGATAGTTTCTGGCCTCAAACCCGGCGACCAGGTGGTTGCGGGCGCACTCGTCTTCCAGAACACGGTGGAGCAATGAACCAATGATCCGCCGAGTGGTCGACTTCGCGCTGAACAAACGCCCCTTTGTTTTGGCGTTCGCGCTCCTCCTGGTTGCAGGCGGGCTCGTCGCGTTTCACGCTCTTCCCATCGAAGCTTATCCCGACGTCGCCGACAATTACGTCGAGGTCATCGCCCAGTGGCCGGGAATCTCCGCCGAACAAATGGAGCAGCAGGTCACCATTCCGCTCGAGATCGTGATGAACGGCATCCCGGGCGTGACCCATTTGCGCTCGTTCTCGCTGTTCGGCCTCTCCGACGTGAGGCTCATTTTCGACGATGCGGAGGAGAATTTCAAGAACCGCGAGCGGAGCCTCGAGCGGCTTTCGCAAGTCGCTCTTCCGCCCGGCGTCATACCGCAATTGGGCACCGACTGGAGCCCCGCCGCCTTGATATATGTTTACACGCTGCACAGCTCCAATCCGGCCTACGATGCCATGGAGTTGAAGTCCGTCGAAGACTGGGTGGTGGAGAAGAGCTTTAAGTCCGTTCCCAACATCGTGGATGTCCAGAGTTTCGGCGGCCCCACTCGCGAATACCAGGTTCGCGTGGACCCCGACAAGCTGATCGCTTACGGGCTCAGCATCGGGCAGGTGGAGCAACAACTAACTAACAACAACGGCAACGCCGGCGGGAGCTTCATCGAAGCCGGACAGCAGCAGGTCAATGTTCGGGAAGTCGGTCTGGTCCGGAACGTGCACGATATCGAGAACACCGTGATCCTGGCCAAGAACGGCACGCCGCTCCATGTTAGGGATATCGCCGAAGTCTCGCAAGGCCCGAAGATACGCCTGGGCCAGGTTGGCCGGTCGACCCGGCTCGCGGACGGACGGCTCATCAATGACGACGACGTGGTTTCGGGTACGCTGGCCCTGCGAAAGGATGCCGAGGCGGACGCGGCGTTGCAGGGCGTTCACA
>Ga0187851_10000350_pt1 | contig 47763 bp, 44 predicted proteins | sample June2016WEW_6_10_FD_132997 | JGI IMG/M metagenome (GOLD analysis project Ga0187851, IMG submission 132997) | Peatland microbial communities from SPRUCE experiment site at the Marcell Experimental Forest, Minnesota, USA - June2016WEW_6_10 | ecosystem: Environmental > Terrestrial > Soil >...
GAAAACCATGCCCGGGCGAAGTATGTTGCCGCTGCCAACAGGGGCTGGATGTCAGTAAAAACCCTTCCCCCGGCGGATCAGGTGAAGTGTTTTTACTTGACATCCCCTTTTATAGAACCCGCCCATTACAATGTAATCGGGAAACGGTTGAACGAACTGCTGTACTGCCATACTCGCAAGAAGACATAGAAAGCATATGAGATATCGCTTGAATATCAGCTCGCGCGCGCGTTGCACCTTAGCAAAGAATTCGTTGGCCGCATCTGCCATGTTCTGTGCTCTCTAGAAGTATCGCTGCGATGGGTGGTGACCAATCTCATCCCCTCTTCACCCGCGCCGTTGACTCCCGCACAATCAACTCCGCCTCAACTTTGATCCTGATCTCCGACGCGTCTCCCGACAATAAATTGAACAGGCTCTCCATCGCCATTTGTCCCATGCGCCGCATGGGCTGGCGAACCGTGGTCAGAGGCGGCTGCGTGTACGAGGCGAAGAACAGATCGTCAAAGCCGACCACGGAAATATCTTCCGGTATCCGCCGCCCGTGCAGCCGAATCGAGCGCATCGCTCCCAGGGCCGTCATATCGTTGTAGCAGCAGACTGCGGTCGGCGGATGAGCAAGCGCCAGCAACTGATCCATGGCGCCCATGGCGGCTTCCGGTTTGCCGTCGCCCTGCACCACCAGTTCCGGCGCAAAAGGAATCCCCGCTGCTTCAAGCGCTTCCCTGTAGCCCGCGCACCGCTCCGTATCCGATTGATAGCCAATCTGGTCTCCGATAAAACCAATCCGCCGATGCCCCAATTCGATCAGGTGGCTGGCCGCCGCGCGGCTGCCTTCCTGGTTGCGGATCATCACCGAGTGAACAAACGCTCCCGCATGCTGGTCATTCACCAGGACAATCGGGACCATCATCTCTGACAGCAACGGAAGATACAGAGCGCCCACGCGCGAAGAGGTGACGATGATGCCGTCCACCCGCCGCTCGGCGAAGATCCTCACCACTTGCCTCTCGCGCTCCGGGTCGGCATTCGATTCGGAGAGAAACACGCAATACCCGCGGTCGTGGGCCTCCTGCTCAATTCCGCTGAAAACCTCGCTGGTAAACGGATCGGCGACGGTTGTAACCACCAATCCGATGGTCCGTGACCGCCGAGTTACGAGTCCGCGCGCCGCGGCGCTGGCGTGATAACCCGCCTGGTCGGCAATTTTCCTTATTTTCTCGGCAGTGCGGGGATTCACCAGCGGACTATTTTGCAGGGCGCGGGAAACGGTGGGATGCGACACGTGTGCAAGCCGCGCAATATCCTTGATCGACGGTTGGCGAAGGGGCCGCTTCGCGCCGTCGGGGCGCGGAGCTTCAGCCGCTTTACCTGTATCTTTGTCAACCATATGCAGACATATTCTATATGACTGCTGACTACGCCCACTGGTCGACCACAAGGCCAAATTCCCAATTTGAAACTTGCCACGAAACGGCGGCCGGGGGCAGGTTGGCGTCCGCCCACAGGCAAAACTACGGCGAATGATAAAAAAAATCTCAAATCTGAGGTGTAACTTTTCGCATTTTCGTGCATCATATGGATAACAAGCAGAGGCTTCCCCGAATTACCGCCCGCCCAAGAAAGGTATCCCTTCCTTGCAAAGGTCCTGTACGGACCTCTTCCCCAATATCCCTTCTGGACCCCCTCCTTAGACGGCCTCTCAAGCGGGCCTGCCGGAAGGCAGGCCCATCGCTTATCTCTCCCCGGATAGAATAAGCCTGATGCCTTCTTCGCCCACCCCTCAGCCTTACCCCGAAACGGAAATCCACGTTATCGACACGCTCTTTGAGCGCGCCGGTCTTCAGCGCAACCTGCGCGGTAATGCCCCCGGTGTAACAGGCAGGATGCGCTTTGAGCGATTGTCGCGGGAGGATCTGATGACGGCCGCGCCCGTTCCCCGCGTGGCAGCGAACAGCGTACAGTGGCTTTCTGTGCCGGCCTGGGAAAAGAACAGTTGGCTTTGGCATGGATTCAGCACCCGCCGCGGTGGCCTAAGCCGGGTTTTTTGCGAAGATGGCGCCCCGGGCGAACTGAATCTTGGCTTTACGGCTCCCCACGGACAGGCAATGGACGACCGGGGAACGGTTGCCCGGAATCGGCAGCTACTGGCCGAGGCCGTCAGCGGAGATGCAGACACGCCGTTGATCGCCCTTCGCCAGATTCATTCCAACCTGGTGGTTCTTGCCGACGCCGGCCACGAGCAACCGTGTAAAGCCGACGGACTGATGACCGACGAGCGCGGCCTGCTCATTGCCATACAGACCGCGGACTGCATCCCGATTCTGGTGGCCGACCGCAAGCGGCACGCGGTTGCCGCCTTTCACGCCGGCTGGCGCGGGACGGTGAAACGCATTGTAGAGAGCGGCATTGGCCGCATGAGGCTCGCCTTCGGCTCACGGCCCGAAGACTTGACGGCCGCGATTGGCCCCGGCATCGGCCCCTGCTGCTACGCGGTGGGCGAAGAGGTGCTCTCCAGCTTCGAGTCTCAGTTTGCCTACGCCCGCGAGCTCTTCCACGAGGTCTACGACTCCGACCCGATTCGGACGCGCTATCCGATGCTGTTTCTTACGCAGAGGGCGCCCGGCCACTCGGATATTGGCCCTAGCCTGCACCTCAATCTCGCCGAGGCCAACCGCCGCCAGTTGCTCGCTGCCGGCCTCAAGCCTCGTGCCATTTACTTAGTGGGCGGCTGCACAAGCTGCCGGCCGGAGATGTTTTTCTCTCATCGCGCCTCCGAGGGCCGCACAGGGCGCATGATGAGCGTGATCGGCATCCGGCCTTAGCTTCTCGCCATTGAGGGATTTGAACCTTGCGGGTGATACCATGGGGCATTCTCAATTCTCAGCGGGGAGTGCGCCAAACCATGACAGTTGGCGGAATTGTGGGTCAAAAACTCGTGCAGCACGGGAAGGGCCGGCTTGGCGCCTTGCGCTGCGGAGCTATACTGCTGGGTGCGCTTTTTCTCGCATGGCCGGCCTTCTATAACGGTTTTCCGCTGATTTATCCCGATTCGATGACATATCTTGCCAGCGGCCGCGTAGTGGCGAGAGCGTTGTTCCTGCATCAATTCTCGCAATACTACGGCGTGCGCTCCTTCTTTTACAGCCTCGTCATTCTGCCGTTTCACTGGAACGTTTCGCCCTTGCCTATCGTTGCCCTGCAATGCCTGCTGGTTGCCTATGTTGTCTGGCTGGTAGTGCGCTCCATTGCGCCACGGCACACCGTAGCCCGTTACCTCATCCTGATTCTGGCGCTCAGTATTTTCACAAGCGCAAGCTGGTATGCGGCTTTCATCATGCCCGACATTCTGGGTCCGCTGGCCTATCTCTCCATTTATTTGCTGACCTTCGCGCGGGAGACGCTCTCGCGCACCGAGCGGCTGGCTCTCTGTCTGATCGCATGGTGGGGCATCACCGCGCATTCGTCGCACCTGCTGCTGGCCGGAGGCCTATGGATGCTGCTGGTTGTCGTTGTCGCCTTCCGGCGGAAGCCGTACTGGCGCCGCCCGCGCAGCCTGCGCGTGGTGTTGGCTATCCTCGTTGTTGCGGGAGCATCTCAGATGGCCCTGCACGGCTATCTCTACGGCAAACCATCGCTGAATGGCCAGCGGCCGCCGTATCTGATGGCGCGCGTCATCGCTGACGGTCCCGGACGCTGGTACCTCGACAAGAACTGCGCTCAGTTGCATTGGGCCATCTGCAACCACATGAGCCAGCTCTCCGACAATCCGGACTCGCTTCTCTGGGATGCGAATGGAGCTTACCAGAGCGCAAGCGACGATGAGAGAAACGAGATTGATCACGAGGAAATGCCTCTCGTCCTGGCCACGATTCGCGCCTATCCTCAGCAGCAGCTTTCCCGTTCGGCCGCCAACTTCAACCAGCAGTTGCTGGCCTTCGGTTTGTACGGCTTCGACGCGAACCCATGGATGCTGGAACAATTCAATGAAGTGATGCCCAGGGCGCGGTCGCGTTATCTCCAGAGCCGGCAGGCGCACGACGCTCTTCCGCTCGACCTGATCACAGAGATTCAATGGTGGACCATTGTCGCCTCGCTGGCCGCGATTGCCGCGCTATTTCCCTTCCTCTGGCAGCGCCATTCAACACGGCTCGCGGGACTCAGCCTTGTCGTCGTCGCCACGGTCGTGGCTAACGCGCTGGTCACCGGAGTTATGTCTGTGGTGGATGATCGCTACGGATGTCGCGTAATGTGGATGATTCCGCTGCTGGCGGGAATCTTCCTTCTGGACTGGCTCAATCAAAGGGAAACGGCCAGGGAGGAAAAAGTCAGCGAACAGGGGCAAAGGAGTCGCTGAGTTCTCAATACGAAACTGGCGGGGTTCCCGGCGGCAGATCTTCGTCGCCGGGTCGAGAGAGGTGAAGCTTAAGCGACCTGAGCGGCTGCCTGTGGATTGACCAGGTCGCGCAACTCCTTGGACGGCTTGAAGTAGGGCACTTTCTTTGCTGGAACTTCGACGCGCTCACCGGTCTTGGGGTTGCGCCCGATGCGAGAATTGCGCTGGCGAATGCGGAAGGACCCAAAGCCGCGAATCTCAATCTTATCTCCGCCTTTGAGAGCTCCGATTACTGCATCGAAGATGGTCTCGACGATGACCTCGCCGTCGCGGCGCGTCAGGTCACCCACTCCGGTCACCTTTTCCACCAGGTCTGCCTTTGTCATAGCCTTCTAACCTCCGCTCTAAGAATAACCGGATTCTACCCAATTTGGGGTGAAAATCAAGACTCCCTCGTGAATTTTGGCTTTTCTCCTCAATAGCTTGGCTAAAGAACAATGATTGCAGTTGGAGCAAGCCAACGGCGCCCTGTGCCATTTATGATGGCCAGAGCCATTCGTAGAGCTTGGACCTCCGGCGACGTCCCCAGGCGACAGGTCTTCGTCACTGGGTTAGACGACGGCGGGATCTGAGGGAGGGAAGAGAGGACGTGGAAGTCGAATCCGAAAAGAAATTCCGGCTGAAGTACAGCATTGTGATTCCGGCCTATAACGAGAGTGCACGTCTGCCGTCTACGCTCGCCTCTGTGGTGAACTGCATTCAAACGCGCGGCTGGGATGCCGAGATCATCGTGGTCAACGACGGCTCAGCTGATGGAACCGCAGATGTGGTGCGCAAGTTTGCTGACAATACGCCTGGGGTTCGGTCGATCGAAGAGGCGCTGATTGAAAGCCGCCCGGCTCCGGCTGAACCGGATGGCCGCCGCCCGGTTGAGCTGCGGCTGCTCGAAAACCCCGGCAACCGCGGCAAAGGCTACAGCGTGCGCGCGGGAATGCTCGCTGCTCGCGGCGAGGTAGCGCTGTTTACCGACGCGGACCTCTCGGCTCCCATTGAAGAGGCCGAACGCCTCTTTAAGGCGATCCGCGAGGGCGCGGACGTCGCGATTGGCTCCCGCTGGCTGCAAAGTGACCGCCAGACCCAGCGCCAGCCGGTCTACCGCCAGTTCTTTGGCCGCTGCTTCAATGCCGTTACGCGCGCCGTCATGAAACTTCCCTTCGCCGACACCCAGTGCGGCCTCAAGGCATTCACTCGCGAGGCAGCGCAGACCGTATTTCAGCTCCAGACCATCAACCACTGGGGCTTCGACCCGGAGATTCTGTTCATCGCCATCAAGCACGGCTACTGGGTCATCGAGGTGCCAGTTGCGTGGGGCCACGACGAACGATCCCGCATGAGCTATCTGAAAGACGGCGTCAAGATGCTCCAGGAGCTCGCGAGCATCCGCTGGAACGCCTTCCGCGGACGCTACGACAAACCGGTGAAAGCGGCGAAACGATAAGTGCGCCTGCCGCGCTTGGGCAAAAGACGGCGTTTCCCGGCGATTTTCAGTGGCCAAATCTCATGATGCGGGAGGATTTTGCGGCGAAAAGTTTTGCACAGGCATTGATTCAAAAAAGGTTACAAATAATCTGCAAGATTTCAAGGGAAATTTACACTCCTTGCTCGAGGGGGTGGGGGTACCTGAAAAACGGTATAAACCGGGGACATACCTGACACTGCACTGATCAATTCCATTGTGGACGCAAGGAGGGAAATCATCTGCAATGCCGGATGAGGATGTTGAATTGTTACGCTTGCGACAAGTACGTTGCGAGGACGCGTACACAGCCCTACAAACCTACTCTTTCATGCGCTGAGCCTTCTCCGTTTGCGGGACTTTTGTTCAAGCCGCGCTCGTGCTTCCTTCGAATCAACTCGCTTGCCACGGTCCAGCAAAGCCAGCCTCTCCCCAAATTCCTTGTTGAAGACGGCAAGCTGCGCGCCTCGTGCCCGGTCATTGTCTTCCAGCAGGCGCAAGGCTTCGCGGACGACCTCACTTGCCGAGTTGTAGCGGCCAGACTCGACCTTGGCGGCAACGAATTTGTCCAGTTCCGGGGTCAACGAAACATTCATGGGAAAGCTCTCCTGTCTTCGATGCTGGACCGAGTAACAGGCTTTATCAATCTTTGGTATTTTGCGTTGGTTGAATCTTATATCCCAAAGTCGGGACATGGAACACTCGAGAGTGATCCATCAGGGTAGAATGATTAATCATTGCTTGTGCGCGCAAAACGGGAGGGATCAATGTACGTTGACAGCCTCACAATTGAGAATATTCGGTGCTTTGAAAATCAGACTATTAATTTTCGCGGGGCAAGATGGGTCACGCTGCTCGGCCCCAACGGGTGTGGAAAGAGTACGGTATTGCAATCGCTCGCCTTATTGTTAGCTGGTCCTGAGGGCGCACAAAAGCTCCTCCAAAGGCCCGTAGGATGGCTTCGGAATGAGGCAGTACGCGGACGACTTGGGGTTACGGTTCACCAATCGGACGATGATCCAGGCAAGTTCGGTACCAAAAAGGTTACGAAATCCTTTACATATAGCTTTTCGCTCGTTGGCAACAAGCAACTGCGCGTCAACAATAAGCTGTACACGGAGCCGGGAATTGTCGAGAATCCGCAAAGAGTTATGTCGTGGCTCCGCCAGAACGCCCTCACTTCCACGGGCAAGGGTTGGTTTGCTGTAGGGTATGGTGCTTTTCGGCGGCTAACCCGAAAAAGCCAGATAGTGGTTCCATCCTTGGAGCCGCAGGCGCGATACACGAATTTTTTCACTCAGTTCTTTGAGGATGAGCCCCTGTCTGCGTTTGAACAATGGATGGTTTATCTGGATTACCGCATTGCCAAGAGCGCCGGTGACAAGGAGGCAAAGCGTCAGAGGGATCTTGGAGTTAAGGCTATCAACTCGTTATTGCCAGACGGAATGCAGTTTGATCATGTCAGCCCAGAGGGTCGCATTCTTTTTAATGTACAAGGATCGGAGGTCCCGACGATTAGCTTGAGTGACGGATATAGGAGCGTCCTCGCACTATCAGGGGATTTAGTGTGGAGGCTAATTCAGGCCTTTCCAGAGACTACTGACCCCCTAAGTGAAGCTGGGGTTGTACTGATTGATGAGCTAGATATACATCTTCACCCTCTTTGGCAACGTGATATTGCTCTTTTGTTGCAGAAGCAGTTCCCAAATTTGCAGTTTATTGTTGCCACCCACAGTCCTCTTATCGCTTCCGGCGCGGGCGAAAGTGCCACAACGCTCAGGTTTACGCTGACCGGCAGTAAGGCCGTTGTTAACCGCGTGGAGAGTATTTCCGCGAAGAGCGTCGACTATATTCTCCGCAGTGAAGCGTTTGGGCTTATTTCCCCCTACTCACCCCAAACTCAAGATAAGATTGATCGCTATGATAGCTTGGTTGCAAAAAGAGGCAAACTGAATCAGCATGAACGTGCCGATTTGGAGCAACTTCAATTGTTTGTCCAAGATGCGAGACCTTTCGGCGGCCCAAAGGATCCCGGCTCGCTTGAAGCAAAGATTGACGATTACCTGGAGAAAGCTCTGTAATGATCAAGGTAAAACGAAGCGCAGAACCATCGGTACTTACGCGCAAGAAGGAAGGCTGGACCAGTGCTCTTCTTAACGCGAAAACTAAGGTCCAACAGGGAAAGGCCGAGGCAAAGTACGGGCATAAAACTATCAAGAAAGCCTTAGTCGATATGTTTCACGGTAAGTGCGCATATTGCGAAAGCAAAATTAGCCATGTTGATTACGGACATATTGAGCATTTCCGGCCAAAGTCTGTTGAACGATTCAAGCGGTTTACTTTCGAATGGAGCAATCTTTTCCTAGCTTGTGCAAAATGCAATGGACCTGAATACAAGGCTAATCGTTTTCCAGGTCGCGATGAGGGTGGTCCGCCAGTCAATCCATGCGATGACTCTCCGGACGAACACTTCGTATTTTTCTTCGATCCAAAAACCAAGCTTGCAACTGTGTCGTACAAAACAGAACGCGGAAGAGTCAGTATCGACCTTTTTGGCCTCAATCGGCCAGATTTGAGAGGCTACCGCTCCAAGATGATCGAAAAGCTGTACGTCCTATCGAGAATGGCTAGAATGGATAATGAAGCAAAATCGCTTCTTGACCAGTCGCTGAATGATGAGGAGGAATATGCTGCCTTCTCACGGGAGTTGATGCGCAGGAATGCGGAACGCTAACGCTCCGAATATTTCTCGAATTGAAAGAAATAAGCACGCTCCCTTGCTGTCTCAATTCTGATCCCGCGAAGCGAGCGGCCCTATGCCGTAGCTGCGTTGGCCTCTTGCTGCAATCCCCTCGCCTCGATTTCGAATTCGCGGATTTTGTATTTTTGGATTTTGCCGCTGAGCGTCGCGGGAAATTCGGTGACGAAGCGGACGTGTTCGGGGATTTTGTAATAGGCGATCTGGCCTTTGCAAAACTCTTTGATCTCTTCTTCAGTGGCTTCGACGCCGGGGGCGAGACGGACCCAGGCGGCGACGATCTCGCCCAGGCGCGCATTGGGAATGCCGACGACCTGCGCCTCGTCCACCTTGGGGTGGGTGTAGAGGAACTCCTCGACCTCGCGCGGATAGATGTTTTCTCCGCCGCGAATAATCACATCGCGGGAGCGGCCGGTGAGGTGAATGCATCCGTCAGCGCGCATGATGCCCAGATCGCCGGTATGCAGCCAGCCATCGGCGTGGATGACCTGCGCCGTGCCTTCAGCATCGCCGTCATAACCTTTCATGAGCGCATAGCCGCGCACGCAAACTTCGCCCTGTTCACCGACTGGCAGGGTCTGGCCGGTTACCGTCGACGCGATCTGAATCTCGGTCTGCGGCATGGCGCGGCCCACGGTGTTGACGCGAATCTCGATGCTGTCGTCGGCGTCGCTCATGGTGACGACGGGCGAGGTCTCGGTCTGGCCGTAGGCGATGACCAACTCGCGGCAGTGCATCTCGTTGAGCACGCGCTTCATCAGCTCGACCGGACAGGGCGCGCCGCTCATCATGCCGGTGCGCAGGCTGGTGAGATCGAAGCTGGCGAAATCGGGCAGCGCAAATTCCGCCACGTACATAGCCGGGACGCCATAGACCGATGTGGCGCGCTCGTCGTGGACGGCCTGGAGCGTGGCTCGCGGGTCAAACGTCCAACTGGGCAGGATGAGAGCCGCGCCTGTATTCAGCGCGGTCATGGTGCCGATGACGCATCCGTAGCAATGGAACAAGGGCACCGGAACGACAATTTTGTCCTGCTCGGTATAGTGAAATCCCTGCGCGAGAAACTGCCCATTGTTGACGATGTTGTGATGGGTGAGCAGCACGCCTTTGGGCAATCCGGTAGTTCCGCTGGTGTATTGGATATTGGCCACGTCGTCATTGGCCACATGATCCGGCAGACGGCCCTCGGCGTCGAGCAGCGCAGGCCACTCGGGCGAATCAAAATAAATGGTGTGCTGGAGCGCAAGATCGAGCCCGTGACGCGCGCGGCCCAGAATCTCCTCGTAATCGGCACGCTTGTCCTTGTGCCACAGGAACAGAGCCTTCATGCGCGAGCGTTGCAGAGTGAATTGGAGTTCGTGGGAGCGGTAGGCGGGATTCACGTTGACCAGAGCCGCTCCGGCGCGCGCGCAGCCCATGTGCATCATGATCCACTCGATGCAGTTGGTGGACCAGAGGCCCACGCGGTCGCCCCGGCGGATGCCCAGCGACCAGAGCCCCCGCGCCACGCGGTCAGCTTCGACGCTCAGTTCAGCCCAGGTGAGCCGCTTTTGCTGGTGACACGAGGCCACGGCCAGGCGCTCGGGAAAGTGGCTAGCGGTGCGGTCAAGCAGGCCGCCGATGGTCAGATCGAGGAGTGGGCGGCTGGGGCCGCGCGCGTAGCTAAGGGTACAAAGGTCTTCTTCAACAGGCATGGCTCTGAACTTGAAACGGAAAGAGAAGTGTACACCCGCGCACCCCACCAGGATGCGTGATTTGGTTCATAACATTCTCAGGCCGCGGCCGTTCAGTTCACGAACGTGGCCTTAACTCGTACTGAACTATCGAAATAGGCTATCCAGACGGCTGCCACCATGAATACCTCGATGAGCCCAATTAACCCGCCGGACGGATGTCTAGGTGGGACGATTGCCGTAACGGCCAAGTGATCCGCGAACGCAAAGAAGCATTGGGCGGCGTAGAAGGCGATCATGCACTTCGGAAGAAGCCGCTTCTTCTTGTAGAAGAGGATGTTGAGGCAGATCAGCGCTGCAATAAATGCTGTATCGACGATGAGCTCGTAGATAAGGAGATCGTTAAGCGACGGGTGATTCTCGAAGACGCCCAGACGCCCTCTGGCCATCAGTGTCTGAATGTTGAAAGTGATTCGAAACAAGCGCTCAATCGGTGAAATCGCCAAGATTACGGCTGGCAGAATCAGCCATCCTGCGATACCCTTCAGGTCGTCGAAATGCTTGAAGGCCGGTGCCTCCGTGGCGCCTGTTTGGGCAACTCCTGGCTGAGCCGTCACCGCGGCTCCGCAGTTTGGGCAAATCTGTGCGCCCTCATCGAGCGCAGACGAACAAGTAGCGCATGAGACGGTCATTTTGAGTCCTTGGGGCGCTTTGTGGGATGCTACATCTCGGTTTTGACGCTGTCAACAGAGATGTATCCGACACAAAATGAAGGCAAACGGCCAGAATCTGCATCTCATGTAAACCCGCAGGCCGGAATTCCCGTCCACATGTCATGAGGATTTGCGTGGAGACTCGTTTTCGCTGTCCCTGCTGTGGATGTAAGACGCTGGATGCGCCCGAGGCGCTGGGCCTTTGCCCGGTTTGCTGGTGGGAGGATGACGGGCAGGAAGACAAAGACGCCTCGGATGTCCGGCTCACGGTGAACGGCGCTCTCAGCCTGGCCGAGGCTCGCGCGCATTTTGCCGAATGTGGTGCGGCGCATCCTCGATTTCTTCCTTACGTGCGCAAGGCTCAACTCGGTGAGCGATAAGCGGGGCCCCCACTGACAAGTCTTCGTCCATGGGGTGAAATAGTACCTTTTCCGATGCCTCCGGCCGCCAAATCCGGCCGGCCTGTTTGACCCTGTCAGCAAACCCACTTACCATGAGGAGGGGTATCTCCCTGGCTGCGCGGGCGCACATTTGCCCTCCAGCGGCAGCCCACGGCAAAAGTGTGCCGCAAGAGTGGGTAGTTTGACGGCCGAAACTGGCGATTTTCCCGAAGTCTGGTAAATTTTTTGGCGCTCGCAACGCATGGAAGGCAAAAACCTTGAGTCCTACCGACACCCTCGAAAACAACCCCCAACCCGAATCGACCGAGACGCCGGTGGGCCACGATCACGAAGGTCATGACCACGATCACGAAGGTCACGATCACGGCCCGGTTCTGAACCCGGACTGCACCCGCGAAGTGGTGCTGGATATTCCCGCCGAAGAGGTTTCCAGAGCCTACCGCACCGTGACCGGCAATTTTCGGAAATACGCGAAGATTCCCGGCTTCCGCGCCGGCAAGGTGCCGGAAACGGTTATCAAGCGCCGCTTTTCCGACGGAATCCGTAAGGAAGTGGTCGATAGCCTGTTGCCTGAACGGTTTAACAAGGCGGTTCTCGAGCTGGGTGTAAAGCCTGTCGGCGAGCCGCGGGTGACCGAACTAACCATTGATGACGGCCAGCCGCTGCATGTGAAGGCTGTTTTCGAGTTTATCCCCGAGTTTTCCATCGAGGGCTATAAGACGGTCACGGTCGAAAAGACGCCGGTCGAGATCACCGAGGAAGAGTACCAGCACGAGCTGGAGCAACTGAGGGAGTCGCGCGCCGTTATTGAACCGGTGGAGGAAGACCGTGCGCTGAAGGCCGGCGACTGGGCGCAGATCACTTATAAAGGCCTGATTGACGGCGAGCCTGAGGCTGCCCCTGTGGCGGGTGAAGACACGCTGGTGGAGATTGGCGGCAAGGATACTGTGGCGGCTTTTACCGAAGCACTGAGCGGCGCCAAACCCGGCCAGGAGTTGAAGGCCGAGGTCATTTATCCGGCCGATTATGCCGAGCCCAAGCTGGCCGGCAAGACCGTGAGCTACAACGTCGAGGTGAAGGCCATCAAGAAGCGGATTGTGCCGGAGCTGACCGACGAATTTGCCAAGGAACTGGGCCAATACGAGAGCTTGGCGGATTTGGAAAGCCGCATCCGAGAGCACATGGCCAGCCGCAAGCGGCGCAGCGTGGAAGGCGAGACCAAAGACCGGCTCTTCGCCGCGCTCACCGAGCGTTTTGCGTTCGCGGTGCCTGAATCGCTGGTACAGGCGCAGATTGACACACGGCTGGAGCGCGGCCTACGCGCCCTGGCTGCTCAGGGGATGCAGACCGAGCAGATGCGCAAGCTGGATTTTGCCCGCCTGCGTGCGGCCCAGCGTGACGGAGCCTTGGCCGAAGTGAAAACCAATATTCTGCTGGACCGCATCGCCGCCGAGGAAGAGATCAGCATCAACGACGAGGAATTGGACCATGAATTGCAACTGGCCGCCCTGCAATCGCGCGAGCCACTTGATGCATTGCGGACGCGTTTGACTGCGGACGGCGAACTGGCTAAAATCCGGGAACAAATGCGGCGCGAGAAAACCGCGAGCCTGATGTATGAACGGTTGCCCGCGTAGTGCCGATAACAAGAATCGGGGACTAAGTGTCCCCCAAAACAGAAGGGCGAGAAGAGTAGACAATGGCATTGGTTCCCATGGTGGTTGAGCAGACGAGCCGAGGCGAGCGCGCCTACGACATCTACTCCCGTCTGCTACGCGACAATATTATCTTTCTGGGCACGCCCATCGACGACCAAGTGGCGAACCTGGTGGTGGCGCAGATGCTGTTTCTCTCCGGCGAAGATCCGGAGAAGGACGTGCATCTTTACATCAACTCGCCCGGCGGCTCCATCACCGCGGGCCTGGCCATCTACGACACCATGCAATTCATCAAGAACAAGGTGGAGACCATCTGCATTGGGCAGGCGGCCAGCATGGGTGCGTTTTTGCTGTTGGCCGGTACCAAAGGCAAGCGGTTTGCGCTGCCCAACGCGCGCATTCTCATCCATCAGCCGTCCATGGGCGGATTGAGCGGGCAGGCCACAGACATCGACATTCATGCGCGCGAGATTCTGCGCATTCGCGAGATTACCAACAACCTGATTGCCAGGCACACGGGCCAGCCTCTGGACCGCATCGAGCGCGACGTCGAGCGGGACTTTATTATGAACGCGGAGCAGGCCAAGGACTACGGCATTGTCGATGAAATCATCGACCGGCCGAGAACGTAAAAAGCAAGTCAGCACGATCGTAGTTCGAAAGTAGCTGTCCAAAGGGAGCGGGAACATGAAAACGCGCACGGGACCCGAAGAGGCACTGCGCTGTTCGTTCTGCCACAAGTCACAGGACGCCGTGGCCAAGTTGATCTCGTCGCCCAGCGACTACCCTCGCGCATACATCTGCGATGAGTGCGTGGCCGTTTGCAACTCGATTCTCGAAGACGACAAGGGCGTCGATGCCGCCCATCCAGCTAATGTAGCCGGCCACCTGCCCAAGCCGCAGGAGGTCAAGGATTTTCTCGACGACTTCGTTATCGGCCAGGACCAGACCAAGAAAAAGCTCGCCGTCGCGGTTTACAACCACTACAAGCGCATCCAGATGAACAAGACGCGCAACAACGAAGTGGAGCTGACCAAGAGCAACATTCTGCTCATCGGCCCCACCGGATCAGGAAAGACGCTGCTGGCCCACACACTGGCCAAGATGCTCGACGTGCCCTTCGCAATAGTGGACGCCACCACCCTGACCGAAGCAGGCTATGTCGGCGAGGATGTGGAGAACATCATCCTCAAGCTGCTGCAGGCCGCCGACGGCGACGTGACGCGCGCCCAGCAGGGCATCATCTACATCGACGAGATCGACAAGATCGGCCGCAAGGACGAGAACCCTTCCATCACGCGCGACGTAAGCGGCGAGGGCGTGCAACAGGCGCTGCTCAAGATTCTCGAAGGCACAGTGGCCAACGTGCCGCCGCAGGGCGGACGCAAGCACCCGCACCAGGAATTCACCGCTGTGGACACCACCAACATTTTGTTCATCTGCGGCGGGGCCTTCGTAGGCCTGGAGCGCGTGGTGGGCCGTCGCGTGGGCAAAAAGGCGCTGGGCTTCAAGACCATCGACTCGGCCGAGGGCGATGCGGCAACCTCCCGTTCACATCGCGACACTGAATTGCTACGCCGGACTGAGCCGCAGGACTTAATCAAGTACGGCCTGATTCCAGAGTTTGTCGGCCGCCTGCCGGTCATGGGCATCCTCGACGAACTGGACGAAGCGGCGCTGATGGAGATTCTCACCAAGCCCCGCAACGCCATATTCAAGCAGTACCAGAGGCTGTTCGAGTACGAGAATGTGCGCATGCACTTCACCCAGGAAGCCGCAGCAGCCGTGGCCCGCGAGGCTTTGGCCCGCAAGGTGGGCGCGCGCGGATTGCGCATGATCCTGGAAGAGCTGATGCTCGACCTGATGTACCACCTGCCCAACAACAAGCGCGTCCGCGACATAGAAATCACCAGCGATATGGTGGAGCGGCGCGATCTGTCGTTGTGCTTGCTGGAAAAAGCGGGATAACTATTTGACTTCAACCTGAGATGTAAAAAGCCCCTTTATGCCTAATCCGGCGAAGGGGCTTTTTATGTCGGCATAACAAAGTAAGTCAGCAACCGCCGCCGCCACCCGAAAAGATCAAAGCCAGCTTGCCATTTCTGATTCCATAGATATGGAAGAACTGAGATTCCGGGTCGCTGATTGAGGTGATGAGGAAGTCTCGACCACTCTTCAAATGGATCGTTCCTAGTATTTGCTCATTCTCATCTTCAACATTATCTTTCCAGTAGTGAAGGTGAAATTGGTTCTGCTTCGCCGTTCCAATGGCGAAGATAAATTTGAAATTTTCGCTCTTGTTAGGTGAATATTGAGGTTTTGAAGCATAGTCTTGATAGGCACGCTGGATGACAGTGACGCTCTGTCCTCCAAGCTGCATGGAATAGACGCGCAGCTCCTTGGTGGAATCTAGCTTGTCTCCCATAACCGCCGCCAGCGCATTTCGAATTGGCATGGCTTCCTGTTCAGTAAGTCGTCTGGCAGGCTCGCCAGAGATAAATGGGTCGACAGATTCTGCCGCAACACCTGCGTATGCGATGGAAGCACCCGAGAATGTGCCTTGTCCGCCGTAACCAAAGCACTCGTCATCCAACGCCATCTTTTCGACTTGGACAGTAGCTCCTCGTCCGTCAGCGCTTACTACGGTGTAAGTGTGAGGCTTACTCAAATACTCCCGTTCAAACCTTTTGCACTCCTGCGGGTGATTCTCATCGCAACGGATGGCCTTCCACTCCCCGGATGGCGTGAGCCAAGCGATGGGCTCAACGCCAACTTTTCCAGGTTTCATCAAGTGACCGCTACCGATGCCGCCGGACAACACCGAGTCGTCGTGCGACACTGCGGCAATCATCACTTCGTTACCTTGAGCGGGAGAAGCTGGCTTCGGCTGTTGGGCGAGTGAAACCGCCGAGACGGCGCAGAGCAAGCAAACCCAAAATCGGTTCATTGGGTCAGACCTCAAATTCTCCAAGCAAGTATACCGCCGGGTGCCATTATTGACGATTCTTGCTCTCAGATCGCAATTCTGGTTTCGATGGCGTCGTAGTCTGCCCGCACGCCTTTGCCCGAGTTGTCGAGAAGCCCCGCACCGGCGAGGGCCTGCACATCCGCATGGACGTTGCTGTAATCGCGGCTGAGCGCTTTCGCCAAAGCACGGATGCTGGTGACGTTGTGACGGCGCACGTACCGCAACAACTCCATTCGCTTGCCAGTGAGAACGCGGGCCAGTGCATCCCAGCTTTCAAAGGCCAGATGGCGTTCATGGAAGCTCTTTCCGCGCTCAGCGCGATGCCAGGCGTCGATGAACCGGCGCGAAGCCTCGTCCTCCATCGCGCCTCCAACAGTGAATTTCACATCGCTCATTGGTTTCCCCGCAATCTCTTCACATCTCGCCAGAAATCTGCCATAAGCCGTTCGACGGTGCTGAACCGATAAGCCGTCTCGACCCCCTGAAAATGCCGATGATCGCCTTTGCCGCGCTCATTGTCGTAACCGACCTCCCGAACGCCGGGACGGCCATAAAACAGCGAATACTTCAGGCCGTGGGTCGATGGCGGAACAGGCGATTTGACGCGCCAGAGCACCATTTCCACGATTGCGCCATCGTCGTAATCAATGCGCTGATGAAAGAGAAGTTCGGCCTTCATAGGTCGTCTTGATGGTATTATACGCCATATGGTCTTACTTGCCAGAATTTGTCATGTATTGGCCCCAGCCGGCTTCGGTTGCGCGGGCGGCTCATCCGCAAGGAGCCTAGCCCGCGCAACACGCTGGCGCACCTGGCCGAGCGCAAGCAGGATGCCGTGCAGCAGGGCTTCCGGACGGGGCGGGCAGCCGGGGATGTAAACGTCAACGGGTATGACCGCGTCCACTCCGCCGAGCGAGGCATAGTTCGCGCCGAAGATGCCTCCGCTGATGCCGCATGCGCCCACGGCCGCCACAATCTTTGGCTCCGGCGTCGCGGCCCAGGTCTTGCGCAGAGCCAGTTCCATGTTGCGCGTTACAGGGCCGGTGACCAGCAGCATATCGGCATGGCGCGGCGAGGCCACGAAATGAATGCCGAAGCGTTCGATGTCGTGAACCGGATTGTTCAGCGCGACAATCTCCTGCTCGCATCCGTTGCATGAGCCCGCATCCACTTGCCGAATCGAGAGCGAGCGACCGAGCAGGTCTTCAATTGCCATACTGATCCGCTTGCCAAGCTCCTCGGCGGCAGGACCGCTGGTGGCCGACTTCAGCTCAGCATGGGTGCCATCGGAATGGAGCGCGTATTCGGCGATGAGAACCAGGTCGCGGCGAGCCGTGACGGCAAGCTCGAATTGACGGCTCATCTTCACAGCTCCATCAGAGGAAGCCTGCTCACACTCGCCGCAGAAGATGCAGCGGCCGTAATCCACTGTGACCTGGCGCGAGCCGTCGCTATCGCGGACGGCGATGGCCCCGGTGGGGCATGCTTCGGCGGCAGGACGCGCGTCGCTCCAGGCGGCGAAGTCGAACTCGGGGCATCCGCGAAACTGCTCGGCCAGGCGCGGCGCGAGGCGAGGGTAATCGGCAGTCGCCGGGCCAACTCTGAACGATTTTTGGAGGATATTGAACATCGCGCTACCGATCCGTCCCCGAGTAGGACAAGTTGAAGCTCTTGTTGATCACCGGAAAATCCGCAACGATATTGCCTTCCACCGCTTCCACGATGGCCGGCCAGTTGTTGATAGACGGGTCTTTCACTTTGCAGCGCTCCAGGCAATTCCCCTCGCCCGTGCGGACCCAGTGAACGATTTCGCCGCGCCAGCCTTCCACCGCGCTCAGCGCGCAGCGATCCGGCGGGATGGGCTGAGCAGGGGCGCGATGCGGGCCCTCCGGCAAGCGGCTGACCGCAGTACGAATAATCTGGATTGACTCGCCCACCTCATCGATGCGCACCTTCATGCGGTGACGCACATCGCCTTCCTGGTAGACGGGCACGTTGAAAGACAGGTGACGATATGCCTCGTAAGGATGATCGCGCCGGATGTCGAGATTGACGCCGGAGGCGCGTCCCGCCACGCCGACGATCCCCAGCTTTGACGCCTTCTCCGGGCGCAGGATTCCGGTGCGTTCCAGGCGATGGCGAGTAGAGTGGGACGCCTGAAGGAGCAGCACCAGATCGCTGAATTCGCGCTCCACCGCGGCGAGTATGCTCTCGATGGCTCCCACCTGCGCCTGCTGCCAATCCCTGCGCACGCCGCCGATGGCTACCATGCCGCGCAGCACGCGGCTGCCGGTGAGCATTTCGTTCAGGCCCAACACCATCTCTCGCATGCGGCCGGCATGAGCATTGGCAATCACGAAACCGACGTCGTTTGCGATGGCGCCCACATCGGCGATGTGATTTGCAATTCGTTCCAGTTCGAGCAGAATGACGCGCATCCATTGCGCGCGCGCCGGGATCTCGATTCCCGCAGCACGCTCCACCGCCTCGCAGAAAGCCGTGCCGTGAGAGAATGCCGAATCGCCGGAGATGCTCTCGGCCAAAAAAACCGCGCGGTGGATGGGAATATTTTCGAAGAGTTTTTCGGTGCCCTTGTGCGTGTAGAACATGCGCAGTTGCAGGTACAGGATGGGCTCGCCGGCGACGGCAAAATTGAAATGGCCGGGCTCGATGATACCGGCATGAACCGGACCAACCGGGATGTGGAAGACGCCTTCCCCGTGCGCAGGCCGGTAAACGTGCCGCTCACCTTCGAAAGGCGGCAGCACGGTGTTGAGCGGGAAATCCTTGCGCAGCGGATGCACGTCAGGCCAGTTATCATGCAGCGCGACGCGACGCGGATTAGGATGCCCCGCAGCTTCCAGGCCAAACCAATCCTGAATCTCGCGCTCCTGCCAGTTGACGGAAGGCAGCTCCGCGGCGAGCGACGGAAACGACGGATGATCCGCAGGGACGGGAGCTTTCAAAATCACCCAGGCAGTATCGCCCGGATGATCGAAGAGATAGTGGTTGTAGAAGAGGCCTTCCGCGTTCACACGGTCTTCGGCAAAGACGGTTACCAGCCTCGCCTGATACTCGCCGAGAAGATGACGGGCTATTCCGGTGACGTCTGGCTCGTTCAACAGAACTGTCACCTGATCGGGGGCAAGTTCCTTTACGGAGCCGATCTGCCCTGGAAAACGCTCGCGAAGTTCTTCGAAAAGAGGCGTCATTGTCCGCTCACCACATGCGCCGCTCTGCTAATCAATTCAAACAGCGGAGCCGGTACCCAGAATCCAATTATGACCAGCGACGAGGCCAGAGCGAGCAAAGAACCATTGCGCCAGGGACGAGGCGCGGCCACCGGAGCATCACCGCCCGGGCCGAGAATCATGCCGCCCACATGCATCAGCGCGCCCGCGAAGACGCCCGCGCTGAACACCACGAAGAGAACGCCGGTGAGCGCATGGCCGCCATCGAAGGCCGCGCGCAAAATGAGAAACTCGCTTTGGAACAGGCTGAACGGCGGCATGCCGATAATTGCCAGCATGGCCATGAGAAACACCACGCCGGTCAGCGGCATGGCCTTTATCACGCTGCCCTTGATCTCGGAGAATTGATCGGTCTTGAAGTGCTGATACACGTTGCCCGCGCACAGAAACAAGAGCGCCTTGGCAATGGTGTGAAAGGTCATGTGGAGCATGAGGCCCAGGCTGCCCAGCGCGCCGCCGAGTCCCAGCGCGGTTGCCATGATGCCCGCATGATCGATGGTGTGATACGCCAGCAGGCGGCGATAATTCTTCTGCACCAGTACGAACGGAACCGAGACGCCCATGGAGAGGAGACCGAAGAGGAGCAACAGGCGGCTTGGGTACTCCGCGCCCAGACATCCGCTGGTAAGAATGTAAAAGCGGATGAGACCATAGAGGGCGCAGTTGAGCAGCGCGGAGGAAAGCAGCGCGGCGGAGGGAATCGGGGCCTCGCTATATGCGTCCGGTTTCCAGGTGTGCATGGGCGCAAGGCCGGCCTTGGTTCCATAGCCCATGAGAATCAAGACAAAGGCCAGCCGCATCGATGTCTTGTCGAGTTGCGCGGCGTGCTGGGCCAGCACCGACCAGTTCAATCCGCTCAGCGCATCGGAACCGGTCAAGTTGTGCCCCGCATAGTAGGCCACCAGCGTGCCGAAGAGCGCCATCGACAAACCCACGCCCCCGATCATGGCGTACTTCCATGCGGCCTCGAGCGAAGTAATTTTTCCGTAAAAGGTAACCAGAAAAATTGAAGCCAGCGTGGTGGCTTCCATCGCCGCCCACATCACTCCCAGATTGTTGGCCACCGCCATGAGCAGCATGGAAAAGACGAACAGTGGCGTCAGAGTGTAGTACATGCGAAGCTGCGCAAGCTGCTCCCTGCCGCTGGCGTCGTCGCCCAGTTCCCCGCTCTGCTGGTCATCGCGCAAGTAACCAATCGAGTATGTCGCGCAAATCAGCGCCACCGAAGCGGTGAGAAGAATTACCAGTGCGCTGAGCGCGTCAGCGTAGAAGAAACCGTTTGCCAACGAGACCGTCGCAGATGCCAGTACACGCGCGCCGAGCGCGATAGCGACCAAGAAGACCGCGCCGAATCCCACCAGATTCACCTTCTCCATCACCGCGCGCCGGCGCGCGAAGTACGACGCGGCAGCCGTGGCAACAGGGATCAGTAATAGGAGAATCAGCAGCATCCTATCCTCGCAACCTCCGCAACCGGCTCACATCCATTGACTCGAAGCTCTCGCGAATGCGATAGACCAGAATGCCCAGCACCATCGCCGCTACCAGCACGTCGAACAAAATCCCCAGTTCCACAATCAGCGGCATTCCATAGGTGAGCGAAATGGCGGCCAGAAACAATCCGTTTTCCAGAGACAGCAGCGCCAACACCTGGGTGAGCGCCTTGCGGCGGTTGATCATGGTAAAAAAGCCGATCAGAAAAAGAGAGATGGCTACAGCAAGCGCGTTGTGACCTACGCCGGGCGCATCTGGCCGATAAAATGACGCCGCAACCACATAACCCACCAGCGTGAGCCCGCCCGCAATCAACACCGAGAGCGGTACGTTCACAATCGGCTCAATCTCCTCTTCAATTTCCATGCGCTTCACAAGGCGTTCGAAGAGAATGGGCACCAGAATCACTTTGACCACCATGGTGAGCACGGCGGCGATATAGACGTGCGGCGCCTGGTTATACCAGGCGATGGTGGCGGCAATCATGGCGAGGAGCAGCGACTGCACCGCGAAGATGCGGATGTGGAGAACGATCCAGCGCTGGGAGACCATCGCGATCTGCAGCACCAGCACCAACGCCGCCATCAGGGTGACGATTCGTTCTCCGAATTGCAAATCGAAAACAGGCATCATAAGCGTCAGAAAAGGAACGTGGAGATCAGCGCGAGCGACCCTAGAGTGAAGGCCACAGCCAGCAGCTCAGGTACGCGGAAAAGCCGCATCTTGGCGTTCACGGTTTCGAGCACAACAATCGCGCAACTTAACAACAGAAGCTTTCCGAGCAGCCAGCCGATTCCCACGAGCGCGCCGAAACCCAACCACGTCGGTTGCAGGCCAAACGGCCAAAAGCAGTTGATCAACAGCGTCATCAACACAAGCTGCTTGATTGAGGCGGCCCACTCCAGCAGCGCGAGATAGGGGCCGGAATACTCGAGGATCATGGCCTCGTGAATCATGGTGAGTTCAAGGTGAGTGTCCGGATTGTCCACGGGAATCCGGCCCGTCTCCGCGATTAATACAAGTGACAACGCGGCGAAGGCGAACATTTGCGAAGGAGCAAGAAATCGCCAATTTTGCCCGATGGCTGCACCGGCGATTTCAGTTAGACCTGTCGAGCCTGCGCCGATTGCAACGGTGAAGATGGCCATCATCATGGCGGGCTCGGCCAAAGCCGAGATGGTCATCTCACGGCTGCTGCCCAGGCCGCCAAATGAGCTGCCGCTATCCATCCCGCTCAACGCGAGGAAGAAGCGGCCCAGTCCCAGCAGATAAATCACAGCAAGCACGCCGCCAAACAAACCCAGCGGCGCCTCGCCGGCAACCATGGGAATCATCAGTCCGGCGAGAATTGTGCTGAAGAAAACTACCCAGGGCGTTACCGTGAATATCCACGATGCGGTCTCGGGAATCACCATGCCCTTGCTGAAGAGCTTATGCAAATCCCTGTACGGCTGCAGGATGCCGGGACCGCGTCGCGTTTGGAGACGAGCCTTCAGCGTGCGAATGACTCCCGTCACCAGCGGAGAGAGCATCAGCAGGATAAGAAACTGCGCCGCGTTTTCCATCAGCCGCTCGATCATCAGCGTACCCCAAACAGCAAGAGCAGAATCAGCGTAATGAATATGTAGGCGAGATAAAGGTTGATGCTGCCCGCCTGAATCCCCTTCATGCGATTGGCCGCCGCCATAATCCGATCGCGCAGCGGATTGTAGAGGCGCTGTTCAAACGGGTGCTCAATTTCGCTCTCGAATCGAATTGCACTGGGGTAATAGGGCGACACTTCATACTCCGCCTGAATCTCCCGGCGCGGGCGATAGAGCGCGGAAAAAATCATGCGCAATGGTTTGGAAAAAGCCGTCGCAGTGTATTCGTTGTCGGCGGTCAAACCGGGCAGGCCGCAATCCCACGCCGGGCCACGCACAGTGCGGCGACGCCAGCGCAGGGCGAGCGGAAGTGCGAGCGCCGCTCCGGCAACAAGAAAGAACAGCGCCATCCCGGCAAGCGAAATTGTGCCTCCATGAGGCCTTCCCGGCGACAGCGCCCACCCGTGCGCAATCACTAACGCCGAACTCGAGCGCACGCCGAGAGTCTGCTGCGTGATGGGATCGAAGACCGGCACAAACCATGTTGCGCCGAGCCCGAGCGCAACGCATCCCACAGCCAGCGCCGTCATTCCGGCGCGCATCGTGAATGACGCCTCCCGCGCGTCCGCTGCTTCAGGGCTGCGCGGCAGTGCGAGAAACGGGATGGCGAAGGCTTTGACGAAACAGGCCGCTGCCAATGCCGCGGTCAGCGCCAGCAGTGAGCCGGCAATGGGAAACATCAGCCGTGTCAGGCTTTGCGTGGTGCCGAAGCCGGCAAGCAGCGCCTGATAGGTGAGCCACTCGCTCACAAATCCGTTGAGTGGAGGCAGTCCGGAGATCGCTACCGCGCCCACCAGGAAACACATAGCCGTCACCGGCATGCGACGAATCAGCCCGCCCATCTTCTCCATGTTGCGCGTGTGCGTCGCCTCCACCACGGAACCCGCGCCCATGAAGAGCAGTCCCTTGAACATGGCGTGGTTGAAGGTGTGATAGAGGGCGGCAATCAAAGCGAGCGCGGCCAGATTCGCCTGCCCCAACGCGCGAAACATCAGCGCCGCGCCAAAACCGATGAGGATGATGCCGATGTTCTCGATGCTGTGCCACGCGAGCAGCCGCTTGAGGTCGTGCTCCATCAGCGCGTAGAGCACTCCCAGCAAAGCCGACGCCACGCCCAGCCCGAGCACCACGGTTCCCATCCACAGCGGAGGCGCTCCGTAGAAATCGAAAAAGACGCGCGCCATGCCGTAGATGCCGGTCTTGAGAACGATACCCGACATCAGCGCGGAAACGTTGCTGGGTGAAACCGGATGCGCGTCCGGAACCCAGATGTGCAGCGGAACCACGCCCGCCTTTACGCCGAAGCCAAAAAAGAAAAGTAGAAAAACCGTGCCCTGTTGAAGCGGCGTCAGGCGCGATGCCAGCAGGTGGAAACTGGAAAAATCCAGGCTGCCGCACGCAGAGGCGAGAACCAGAAACGCAATCAGCAACAGGCCGGTGCCCGCGTGCGACATGATCAGAAAAAGCACTCCGGCGTCACGCGCTTTTTTCTTTTCGTGCTCGAAGCTGACCAGGCAGTAAGCCACGAGCGCCATGACCTCCCACGCAACCAGGAAGAAGAACGCATTCGAAGCGGTGAATACCAGCGCAACACTCAACAGCAGCAGGTTGAAAAAGAATCCGAACGCGCCCAGATTTCGGCGGCCTTCCATACCTTTCAAATATCCAAAGGAATACAGCGAAACGGCCGTGGCCAACACTGCCAGCGTCAAGCTGAAAAAGGCTGAGAGCGGGTCCAGGCGAACAGTCCAGGTGAAGGCGGGGTTGCCGAAAGGAAGACCAATCACAATGGGACTGGTGCTGAAGAGGGCTGTGGACGAAGCGCCAAGATCAAGAAGAGAGCCCCCGAGCGCCGCGCCGCAGGCCACACAGCGCGCAACTGCCGGCTGGCGCCACAGCGCCAGGCTGGCCACTGCGCCAGCAAGCCAGACGATCATTCCGCTCAAAAACAACGCCGCAATCACCGGGAAGACGCCTCACAGTCCACTTCTTCGAGCATCTGAATCTCCTCGGCCAAGTTGGTCTGGAAGTACCGGCGCATCACGCCGGGGACCTCCACCAGAACCGGATTGCGAATGAAATAGAAAACCTGGTTGCCGTCTTTGCCGTTGGCCAAAATCTGCCGGCTTCTCAGTTTCGCCAGGTAATGGGAGAGATTCGCAAGCTCTACGCCAAGTTTCCCATGGATATTCCGCGCCACAAGTTTCCCGTCGCGCAACATCTCAACGATAGCGATTCGTGAGGGATGAGAGAGCATGGAAGACGCTGGCTTTCATGTCCGCAGCGGCTCCTGCATATCATAAGAATATGCGACAGCCAAAATATGCGCAAATTATCTCATTAACTGGGACGTGTTAACTCGGCAACAAAGCAAATGGTGAGGGCAACCCTCAATCGACTGGAATCGCACATTGAGAAATGTGTCGATGCTATTGATTCTCTTTAATTTTCATCACCAGGCAAGTCACCACCTTGTCACTGGCTACCAGCATCTGATGAGGCAGGCCAGCCGGAACGTGAGCCATATCGCCCACTCTCAATTCCTGCCGCATGCCGCCCTCGACCGATGAGCCGCGCGTCTCTCCCGGCCCTGTCAGTCGAGCGCCCACCACCGCGCCTCCGGTAACCAGCGTAGCGCGCCCCTCGAGTACGTAGAAGACATCGGCAAAGTCTTCGTGCACTTCGGCTTCGCCGTCGCGGCTGCGAAACGAGAGCATCGCGCAGTGGCGCGGATAATCCTTCAGCGTCTCGCTGGTCGAGCCGTCGCCGTGTTTGGCTAACTTGCTCAGATAGGCCGCCCGCTCCAGCAGCACGGCCGCGGACCAATGATCTGAATGTGGCGCTTGCTTCCGCTTGACAGGGCGCGCAGCCGCCTCAGGAACAATGTCCTTCTCCGCAGGAAGCAGTTCTTTCAGGATTTTTTCAGAGAGTGAGTCCATCGCTTTTCCATTTTACAGCCAGAGGCCGACTGGTCTGCGTTTGCTGATCTGAAGCGAGCAGACCATCTTGCCATCGCGCGAGAACAAGCTGTTAGTTTATTTGCCTGGCTAATTGAATGCAAATTATTTAACTGTTGGTGAAGAATTGAGAGATAATGAACGATCCGAGGATGACAATGCCACGAACGATCCTCGTAATCTCCACGCTTTAGTTCAGCAGTCCAGAGCATCTCGCCGGTCGCGATCCCGCACGACAGGCGCGGCGGCTTCCATTTTGTGAATCTGATCTTCCCACACAAAGTGAGGCAGAAAAAATGAAATGCAAAAAGATTCTTGCCGCAGCGCTGCTGTGCTCTGGCATGGCAGTTACGTTGTTGACGCCTGCCCACGCATCGATCGATAGCATGAAACTGGGCGCCGCTTACAACTCCAGGAAGACAAAGATTACGTTTCGCGTCTACTCTTCGCAGGCCACTTACATGATGCTCTACCTCTATACGGCCGGTTATGGAGTGCAGGAGTCGCTAACGTATGTTCTCAGCCCGGCAGGCGACAACGTTTGGGCAGTGACGGTTCCGGTTTCAACTATTCAAGCCGCGGGAATTACCGGGGCGGTTTATTACGGTTACCGTGCCTGGGGTCCGAATTGGCCTTATAGCGCGACTTGGACGAAAGGGTCTTCGGTGGGCTTCATCTCGGATGTGGATGCGAATGGCAACCGCTTCAATCCGAACAAGCTGCTGCTGGACCCCTACGCGCGCGAGGTCAGCCAAGATCCGATTAACGCATCCAACCAGAATGGGACTATCTTCGCGTCTGGGGCATCTTACCGGGCAATCGACAGCGGCACCTATGCGCCAAAGGGAATCGTGCTCGCGGCCGCCTGGCAAAGCACCGGCACAAAACCCACTCGCGCACAAAAGGACGATGTGATCTATGAAGTGAATCTTCGCGGCCTGACCAAGCAGGATCCAAACACCCCGACGGCATTTCAGGGTACGTATTACGGCGCCGAATTAAAGGCCCCGTACCTCGCCAACCTGGGAATCACCGCCGTTGAGTTCCAGCCCATGCAGGAGGCGCAGAACGATGCCAACGACGTAACTCCGAATTCAGACACAGGTCAGAATTATTGGGGTTACATGACTGAGAATTTTTTCGCCCCGGATCGCCGCTACGCCTATAACAAAACGCCGGGCGGCCCAACGGCTGAGTTTCAATCCATGGTTGCGGCATTTCACAACGCCGGCATCAAAGTATATATGGACGTGGCATACAACCACACCGACGAGGGCGGGACCTGGTCGAGTACCGATCCGACGACAGCGACTATCTATTCCTGGCGTGGCTTGGACAATGCGACTTATTACGAACTGTCTGCGGGGAATCAATACTTTTACGACAACACCGGTACCGGCGGCAACTTCAACACTTACAATACAGTTGCGCAAAACCTGATCGTCGATTCGCTGGCCTATTGGATCAATACCATGGGCATTGACGGTTTCCGCTTCGATCTGGCTCCGGTGCTAGGCAATAACTGCTTGAATGGAGCTTATGAATCAGCTGCGCCAAACTGCCCCGGCGGAGGATTCAACTTCGATGCGGCGGACTCCAACATCGCCCTCAACCGTATCCTGAACGAATTCACGGTGCGCCCGGCAAGCGGGGGCCGCGGGCTTGACCTCTATGCCGAACCCTGGACAGCTACCGGCCAGAACGATCAAGGCGGATTTCCCGTGGGATTTTCCGAGTGGAACGGCGTCTTTCGAGACACAGTGCGCCAGGCTCAGAACGAGTTGGGACAGATGCTCATCTACATCGGCCAGGATGCGACTGACTTCACCGGGTCCTCTAATATTTTCCAGGGCAACGAACGCTCGCCGTGGAATTCCACCAACTACATCGATGTGCATGATGGGTTGACATTGAATGACGCTTACTCCTGCAATGGTCCAAACAATACGCAGGCTTGGCCGTGGGGCCCATCCCAGGGAGGACCCGGCGCGAACTATAGCTGGGATCAAGGAGGAGCGGCAGCCGACCAACGCCGCGCCGCACGCACCGGCATGGCCTTCGAGATGTTATCGGCCGGCACGCCCTTGATGGAGGGAGGCGACGAATTCCTGCGGACGATTCAATGCAACAGCAACGCCTATAATCTGGACTCGCCGGGGAACTGGCTTAACTATAGCTGGAGCACCGACCAGTCTAACTTCTATAACTTTGCGCAGCGTGCCATTGCATTCCGCAAAGCGCATCCGGCGCTTCGACCGGTAACCTGGTACACCCAGAGCCACTTGGTTTGGTACGAACCCAGCGGAGCGGTTGCGAGCACGGACTATTGGAACAACACGAGCAACTATGCCATCGCCTACACTGTCAACGGTTCTTCCTTCGGCGACGCCAATTCGATGTACATCGCCTTTAACGGGTGGTCGGCGAGCGTTACGTTCACATTGCCGACGCCGCCCACCGGCACGAACTGGTACCGCGTTACAGACACTTGCAACTGGAACGATGGCCCTAATACCTGGGTGACCCCAGGCAACGAAATCATGATCGGCGACGCCGGCAGCACTTACAACCAGTGCGGTCAGTCCTTGCTTCTGCTGATCTCAAAGTAATTTAGAATCGCGGTCTACCCACAAACAGATCATCAACTCAACCCGGCGAGTTCCCTTGCCCGCCGAAAGACGCCAAGTAGCATGGGCCGCGTGAGCTTGCCGGTGTTGGTGTTTTGCAGCGATGGATGATAACTCGCAATCACTGCCAGCCCGTTGGGCAATGTGAACTCCGCGCCGTGCGCGAAGACGAAGCCGGAGCGCGAAGCGAGCTGGCCGCTGCGCCGCGCGTGGGCCAGCAAACCTTCAAAGGCAATCTTGCCCAGGCAAACCACCACGCGCAGATTCGTGAGCAGCGGAATCTCTTCGTCGAGCCAGCGGGAGCAGTTGTGCAGTTCGTCGGGAGTTGGCTTGTTGGACGGCGGAGCGCAGTGGACGACGGCGCTGATCCACAAATCCGTGAGCTTCATGCCGTCCGCGCGCGAGACGGCGCTGGGCTGTGAGGCGAAGCCGGCCTCATAGAGCACAGGGAAGAGAAAATCGCCCGAGCCGTCGCCGGTAAACATTCGCCCTGTTCGATTGGATCCGTGCGCGCCGGGAGCCAGCCCCAGCGCCAACACACGCGCACGAGGATCGCCAAACGAAGGCACGGGCCGGCCCCAATACGCGCACTCCGTATAGGCGCGGCGGCGCACACGCGCCACTTCGGCACAGTACGCGCGCAGCCGCTGACAGCGCTCGCAGGCAACGATGCGGGCGTTCAGGGCTTCGAGCGAAGAGGATGCAACGGCCATGCTGAGATTCTAGGCCATCGCCGGTAAGAACGACGCACCGGGTTTTTCTATCCCCTATTCCCAATTCCCTGTTTCGTCGCAATGCCTGTGCTATATTTTTACTTGCCTTCGAAGAAACCCTGGAGCAAATCGGCGATGCAGCCATCGGCAAATCCTGAGTTTTTGCGCCGCGCGATCGCGCTGGCCACTGAGAATGTGGTGAGCGGCGCGGGCGGGCCGTTTGGCGCAGTGATTGTGCGCGACGGGCTCATTGTGGGCGAGGGCGTGAACACTGTAACCGCCGTGCACGACCCCACGGCGCACGGCGAAGTGAATGCCATTCGCGCGGCAGCAAAGGCTCTGGGCGCATATTCGCTGGCTGGCTGCCAGCTATATTCCAGTTGCGAGCCTTGCCCCATGTGCCTCGCCGCGGCTTACTGGGCGCACATTGACGCCATCTACTACGGCGCCAGCGCAGCCGACGCCGCTCGTGCCGGCTTCGACGACGCGTTTCTCTACGGCGAGTTTCGCAAAGACAGCGCCGAACGCAAGCTGCCTGCCACGCAACTGCTGGGCGATGAAGCCTGGTCGAGCTTTGCCGCCTGGATCGCCTCGCCGAACAAGATTGCATACTAAGGAACCTCTGAATCAGCCGACGTTTTGAAAAGGCACGATTCCAGAGATTATCCGCAAATCTGTAGCGCCGACCTCCAGATGGCTCCTGTGGGTCTCCAGACCCACAGGAGCCATCTGGCGCCAATGCGGAGCGCGCGTCTATACTGCGTGCCATGCAAGTAATCCGGTTTTCCTTGCTTCTGGCTGTTTCGTCGTTTGCTCTTGCCCAATCCTCAACTCCGGCGAAGACTCCCTGGCAAATGCAGGAGTCAGGCACAACCGCGAGCCTGCGAGGGATAGATTCGGTGGATGGCACTGTTGCTTGGGCCAGCGGAACGGGCGGGACAGTTCTGAGAACCATCGACGGCGGCGCGCATTGGACGAAGTGCGCAGTTCCCGATGCGGCGACGGACGGCGCGGCGCTCGACTTTCGTGGCGTGCAGGCGTGGGATAAGGACACCGCCATCGTGATGGCCTCGGGGCCTGGCGATAAGAGCCGGTTGTATAAGACTACTGATGGGGGTAAGTCGTGGAAGCTCATCTTTACCAATCCAGACGAGGACGGGTTCTTCGACGCAATCCTGATTTCGGCGCAGGGGAAACTCTACGTTCTTGGTGACCCAGTAAAGCGAATCTTCGCCCTGTTCCAGAGCGAGGATCTAGGTGAAACCTGGTATGCAGCGGGCGAACTGGGCAGGGATGCGCAGGCTGACGAAGCATCGTTCGCTGCAAGCAATTCCGAACTCGCTACATATGGGCCATACCTGCTCTTTGGAAGCGGAGGAGGTGCCCCACACGTATTCACTACAGGCACCAAATGCTCGCCGCCGCCCGGAAATCCCAATGGTCCCGCAATAACCAACTGTATCGTCGGATTCCGCTCTTCAGACGTGCCCGTAGTCGCAGGCTCACCAGCTTCGGGCGTATTTGCAGTTGCAGCACGACAGATTACATCCAAGAACGGATTACTAACCGCCATCGTAGTTGCAGTCGGGGGAACTTTCGATCATTCAGATAACGCGGCGCGCACAGCCGCTTTCAGCACTGATGGCGGCCAGAACTGGACTGCCTCCTCCACCCCGCCTCACGGATACCGCTCCGCCGTGCAATGGAGCGAAGCTCTCAAAGCGTGGATCACTGTCGGCACCAATGGCTCTGACATCAGCCGCGATGACGGCAAGACCTGGCAGCCCATCGACAACGGAAACTGGAACGCGCTCTCACTGCCCTTCGTCGTGGGACCGAATGGCCGCATTGCCCGGCTCAACCCCGCTGCCCTCCCGCACTCAATGCCATAAAGACAGACTTTCGCAGCGCGCTTCGCAGTCCCCCCGTTTCCTGATCACCCTCCCAAACCCACCCGCGGAGCACCCGCAAAAATAGCCGTTTTCGCCCAATTTTGTGCAAAAAAGCCACTCTTTCGACGGAGAGCCTTTTAGGCGCGGCCTGCCGCTGATTATGTCGTGGTTACCAAAGACATTTAGCGGGAGCGGAATCCACCCCCAACACGGTAAAATAAGGCCAACCGGATGACCCGAACCTCTCCAGCGGTTGCCAGCCAGGACGCCCGCATCGCGCGGGAGTCCCAGTTGCGGCCAGAGTCCGAACCGCATTCGCCGATTGCCCAGGCCAGCCAGACCCCCATCATTCAGGTTCGCAATCTCGAAAAAACCTACACCACGGCGCGCGGCTCACTCACCCTTTTTCGCGGGCTCGACTTTGATGTTCAGACCGGCGAGATGGTGGCAATCGTGGGCCAATCCGGCGCGGGAAAGAGCACGCTGCTGCACATTCTGGGCGCGCTGGACGCGCCTACCGCGGGAACGGTACATTGCGCATCTATCAACGTGGCCCAGCTCTCGGAGCGCGAAGCAGCAGCCTTTCGCAATCGCGAGATCGGCTACGTTTGGCAGTTTCATTATTTGCTGCCGGAGTTCACGGCCAAGGAAAATGTGGCCATGCCGCTGCTGGCTCGCGGCGTACGCAAGGCTGAAGCTCTGGCGACGGCGGCCAACTGGCTGAGGGAAGTGGACTTGGAAGATCGCGGCGACCATCGGCCCGGAGAACTGAGCGGTGGCGAGCAGCAGCGCGTGGCGCTGGCGCGTGCGCTGGTCAACAATCCCCGTCTGCTGCTGGCCGACGAGCCTACGGGCGACCTGGACGAAACCACCGCCGGACGCGTTTTCGACCTGATCGAACGGCTGCACGCGACTCATGGCCTCACCTCGATTCTGGTGACGCATAACCTTGATTTAGCTGCGCGATGTACGCGGGCCCTGCGTCTGGAAGCGGGAAAGCTGGACGGCGGCCGGATGGGCAATTTGGCCACGGCTGCTCAAACGAACTTGCAGGACAGGAATTCGTAAGAGAAAAAGTACCGTTCGGTGTGACTTTTGAGTCAGATTAAGTAGGCAGGCAGGGAGTACGATGAGTTCTCATCCCTCGCGGGCTGATGAAGGCAGGATGGAACTTACCCAGGCAGCAGGAACGCCGGGCGAGCCGGGCGACAGATTTCCGGCCATCTTGAAGGGCTGTTCGGGACCGATAGTGCATTTCCCCGTGTCCCGGCAGCTGGGTTGAATATAGGCGCGCGCGCGTTTGGGCTGAAGCCGGCAGACGAACCGGACGGCCACTTTCGCCGACGGCCTCCAGAGGTCCGAAATAAGGGGGACATCATGTTCGAACGCTATACGGAGAAGGCACGACGCGTGATCTTCTTCGCGCGGTATGAGGCCAGCCAATTCGGCTCACCCTATATCGAGACCGAGCATTTGCTGCTCGGCCTGCTGCGCGAGGACAAAGCTTTGACCAATCGCTTCCTGCGCTCGCACGCGTCAGTGGAGTCGATTCGCAAGCAGATTGAGGAGCACACAACCATTCGCGAAAAGGTCTCCACTTCGGTGGACCTGCCGCTTTCCAACGAGTGCAAACGGGTGCTGGCCTACGCGGCTGAAGAAGCCGAACGGCTGGGCCACAAACACATTGGCACCGAACATTTGCTGTTGGGACTGCTTCGCGAGGAGAAGTGCTTTGCCTCGGAGATTTTGCAGGAGCGCGGCCTGAAGTTGGCGCAGATTCGTGAAGATCTGGGCCGTGTCACGCAGGAAAAAGTTCAGCCGGCGCAGCGCCAGCGTGAATCCAGCCTGCTGACCGAATTCAGCCGCGACTTGACGCAGGCGGCCATGGACGGGCAGCTCGATCCACTCGTCGGCCGTGACGGCGAACTGGAGCGCGTGGTGCAGATTCTCTGCCGCCGCACAAAAAATAATCCTGTCCTCATCGGCGAACCGGGCGTGGGCAAGACCGCCATCGTCGAGGGGTTGGCGCAGCGCATCGCCGACGGCGAAGTGCCGAGCTTCCTTGCTGAAAAGCGCATTCTGGGTTTGGATTTGTCGCTCATCGTGGCCGGCACCAAATACCGCGGCCAGTTTGAGGAGCGGCTCAAAACCATCATGAAAGAGCTGATGGAAAATCAGAACTCCATCATCTTCATCGACGAGTTGCACACGCTGGTGGGCGCGGGCTCAGCCGAAGGCTCGCTGGACGCCGCCAACATCCTCAAGCCGGCGCTCTCACGCGGAGAAATCCAGTGCATCGGCGCTACCACTCCCGCGGAGTTTCGCAAATCCATCGAGAAGGACCGCTCGCTCGAACGCCGCTTCCAGGCTGTCAAGGTGCCGCCGCCCAATGAGGCCGACGCCATCAAAATCATCCACGGCATCAAGGACCGATACGAGAAATTCCATGCGGTCAGTTATACCGATGAAGCAGTCGAATTTGCCGTCTCGCACTCCAGCCGCTACATCCCCGATCGGTTCCTGCCGGACAAGGCCATCGATCTGATCGACGAGGCAGGCGCGCGCGTCAAGCTCCGCCAGACCTCGCTGCCCGAAGAAATCACCGAGGTGCAAAAGCGCATCAAGTTCATTGTGCACAGGATGGACTCGGCGATTGCGAATCACGAATTTGAGAAAGCGCGCTTCTACTCCGACGAGGAGCGGAAGGAGCGCGAATCTCTGCGCGGATTGCGCGATAAATACCACCTCGACGACTCGGCCAGCGGCATCGTCGGCCGCGAAGACATTGAGGATGTGGTCAGCCGCTGGACCGGCGTTCCCGTTACCAGCATCAAGGAAGAAGAAACCCAGAAGCTATTGCGCGTCGAGGAGGAATTGCACAAGCGCATTATCAGCCAGGAAAAGGCAATCAGCGCGCTGGCTCGTGCCATTCGGCGGTCGCGTGCGGGGCTCAAGTCGCCTAACCGGCCGATCGGCAGCTTCCTGTTCCTTGGTCCGACCGGCGTGGGCAAGACCGAGATGGCGCGGACGCTGGCCCAATTCTTGTTCGGCTCGGACAAAGCGCTCATCCGCTTCGATATGTCGGAGTACATGGAAAAACATTCCGTCTCGAAGCTCATTGGATCGCCTCCGGGATACGTGGGCTACGAGGAGGGCGGCCAGTTGACCGAGCGCGTCAAGCGTTCGCCATATTCGGTTGTCCTGCTTGACGAAATCGAGAAGGCGCACCCGGATGTCTTCAACATTCTGCTTCAGGTTTTTGAGGACGGCCAGTTGACCGACGGATTGGGCAACACGGTCGATTTCAAGAACGTGATCCTGATCATGACCTCGAACATCGGCGCGCGCCATCTGCAAAAAAAGCAGGGGCTGGGCTTTGCCAGCGACCGCGAAGACATTGTCAGCGACAAGGTGGAAGAGCTTGTGAAGGGCGAGGTGAAGAAGACCTTCAACCCTGAGTTCCTCAACCGCCTTGACGAGATTATTCTCTTCCAGTCGCTCTCGGACGGCGACCTGATTCAGATTGTCGAGCTGCTGGTGCAGAGTTTGAACGCCAACCTGGCGCAGAAGTCCATCACGATTTCGGTCACCGAGGAAGCCAGAAAGTGGATTCTCGATAAGACTCTCGTTGACCGCAGCTACGGCGCGCGCCCCTTGCGCCGCGCACTGCAACGCTACGTCGAGGACCCGTTGAGCGAAGCCCTGATTGCCGGCCAGATCACCGCCCGGCCAGCCTTCCTCGAGGTCTACCTCGACAACAACCAACTCTTTTATCGCCCCATCACCGCGGACGAAAACACAACCGAGGAAAAGGCCGCCGGCGTACTGCTCTTTAGCGCGTAAACCCGCACCTGCTCAGAAAAGGGCCCCTTGCCGATTGGCAGGGGGCTTTTTTCGTTATAAATCAGTACACAGTTTTTGTGACCTGGACGCGCAAGAAAGGTTTTGCGTAGAAATAGATGTTTTCTTGCGAAAATTTGGGCAGATTACAAATTAGCGAGGGGGCAAGATGCGGGCAAAAGGGTGGGAGGAACGGTTGCGGGAGTTGGACGAGATGGCTATGGCGCTTTATGTGGCGCGGGGCGTGGCTATCGATATTCAAGGCAAGGCAGGGGCCCAGGGAAAAGCAGATGGGTGGTTGCGGACGGTGCGGCGGGCGGTGGGGATTCCGGTGGCGGAGGCGGCGGGGCGGATGGGGGTGGTGAAGAGTGACTTGTACCGGATGGAGTACGCGGAGGGGCAGGGTGTGATCGGGCTGCAAACGCTGCGGCGGGCAGCCGAAGCGCTGGGATGCGAGCTGGTGTACGGGCTGGTGCCGAAGGAGGGGACGCTGGCAAAGATGGCGGCGGCGATTGAGACGGGACGGGCGCAGAGGCGGACCGAGGCGTGGGCGCGAAAGCTGCAGAAGGCCAAGGATCAGCGGCGGGAGGCGGCGAAATTGCGCTGGAGGACGCATGAGAAGGAACGGCTGAAGAGGCAGTGGGCGGAGTATTGGAAACGGTGGAACCGGAGTACACCGATAGGTCGCCGGAGCATACCGAAACCCGGAGCAGAAGTTAAGTTCTGGAAGGTTCAGATGCGGAAGGCGCTAAAGAATTCGATGCGGAAGGTGGGGGTGAGGGTGAGGTAACGCAGGGGTCAGGGCGGGGCTGGGTTCAGGCCCGAAATCGTAGCCTGACCTTTGTACTCGGAAATCAAGCAGCGCAGCATGGACCGCGCTCGAGTCCTCTGCCAATGGCTCAGGAAAATACGCCCAAATCTGTAAAGAAAGGTCGATGGGACGGTCGCTGAGTGCTAAGGGCTGTTGTCGTCATTCCAGGCTCAACATGTTGGTTCTTAGCCAGGCGCACCAGTATTCAATCAACGGTCCGCTATCGGGCCCTCCGGCGCGCCACCGGCGGATCGCGCTCTGGAAGTTCCCGACGGCCTGTACCCTGATACCTACTAGAGGTGCGGGATGATCTGTTCCCGCTCCAGCACGCGCCTGATTTCCTCAAATGCGGAGTCTAGCTTGTTCCTGCGAAACTTAATTACCGTTAACCCGTGGATGTTGGAAAACTCCGCGCAGCCTTGTTCTAGCAAAATGATCGCGCGCTCAAAGCCGAGCCGCCCCTGAAAAAGACCTGCCTCATGGATCACGTTCTCTCGTGCATGGGCAGTGTCATTGGCATGCCGATCCTCGGCGGTCATCACCAGAAACGCGAACTGGGCATCATCGAGCATTTGATTCAGCCGCGCGACGGTCGCCTTACCGGCAACCGATTGTTCGTTAAATTCGTCGCACTGGAGATTGAGCCTGTTAGATAGAAAGTCCTTGAGTAGTAGCCACACCAGCGAGCGGCCATGTCCGATGAATATTTTTTTGCCCGTAACAGCCCCCTGCGGCGTGCGAGGGATATCCTGTACAGCTTGCGCAGTTTCGAGCGGCCTGAGGACGCGCTGCGCCAGCTTCAAAAACTCCTCCGCTGCCGAACAGCGGGAAGCGCATTCTGCCGCTACCGCCTGATAAAAGAGGTGCGCGGGAACTTTCACCCCCTGGTTCATTGCCTCGCTGTCCCGCGTCATGTAATGGCTGGGCGCATTTGCGTGGATGTATTCGCCACGGGTAATACCCCACTTGAAGCCTTCGATTTGCCCGAGGAGTTGCTTCTCCTTTTGGAAGCCTGACATATTATAGAGACTGCTCAGCTCAATGACGAGTTCGTCTCTGAGCGCCTGTACGGGGCGCAGCAATTCGCCTGTCCTGGCCTCAATGACTTCTATCTCCACGCCTGTCAGCGCTTGCATCTTTGCCTTGACCTCTTCGGGTGTGCGGGCTTTCCACCCCTGCGGTATACCGTTGATTCCGCCCCATTCCGGGCTGAATCGGTAGTCGAGAGATGGACGTTCAAAGTTTCTGAAATACAGCTCGGAATGATAACCGCAATAAGAGCCGCTCCACGTTGGGACAAGAGTTTGACTAGCGGTTGCCCACTTTTTTGATAGTGCCACGATCTCTGGGGTCTGCTGCTTTACCCCGAGTTCACACTCCCTGACCTTCGCCAGTAGGGCCGAAGCGGTCTGCGACAAGGTTGAACTCATCTATAACCCTTCTCTACCTTCAGGCGGATTCGGCAATTGCCTCTTAAATCCGGTTGTCCTTTGCGAGCCGCCAATAGTAGCGACCTGACGGTGTAAGCTGACATGCTGCCGACTGCATGGCGGCATCGTACATATGGAGCGTATTCACCGGAACAACAAGATGCAGTCTCGCCAGCGCCTGAAGTTCACGCATCATCGCTACGTTTGCTGCTTCGGCTGTCGCTGACGTTTTCTCGTAGGAGGGGTCGAGCGGCAATTCCTCGGCCGGGAGTGGGAAAAGGGTAGGGAGCCTCCGCAAAATGGCCCGATCTATTGGCGGTTTGCAACACCGCAGTTCAAGCACGCTGGAGACGTGCGATTTGAAGAGGGGCCTTTGATCCCACGCTCCGAGAGCGGCCTCCACGTACGCGTAGATGGCTGGAGCACTTACCGCGCCCAGCAGATTAGCGGCTCCGCCTTCGAGAGCATCAACGACGAGAGAGGTGAACACTCCGCCGCCGCCCGCTTCGACCGACACCTGATTGCCTCTCCCGGCCGTCAGGATGGAAATGCCCTCCCGGAGAAATACCTTTGAATTGTCGACGGCAGGCAGATTGCCGAGTTGCCCGGAGAAGCAGCAGTCAAGCAGGATTACCACTTCCCTGGCCTTGGATTCATTGGCAAGTTTGAGCACATGGCTCATTGCTACGCCTTCTGAGTATTTCTTGGCGTCCTGCGTTACGAGATAGCCATCCAGATTGTTGATCGTGCCGTGTCCCGAGAAATGAAAGAGAGCAACATCGGCGGGGTCCTTGAAAAGCCGCTCCAGGTGATCGCTCAGAATGGAGCAGGTCACGACGTCGTCGCCGGCTCCCTGCGGCGCGACCAGTATCCTGCAATCGAAATTCGGCGAACCGTCCTGCTGATTTCCGAGAACAGTAGTCATGCGCCGGGCGTCGTTTGCGCACCCAGTGAGCGGCCCGAATCCGTATTGGTCAACGCCGACGCAAAGAGCACGCCGCATAAATAAGCTCACCCGTCAAAAAGCTCAGCGGCTCCCCCCAATGAGGGCCTTGAGGTTATCCCATGTCCATTTGTAAATCTTGTCGCCCCCCAACGCGGTAGTGGGCTTTGTGCAGGTTCTATCGGCATATCCCCACAACAAGAAATACGGCTTCCCTTCTTCGCGGGCGATGGCCAACTCTGTCGCGACGCCGGTGGCAAGGTGAGTATTTTGCCCGCACAGAATAACGACCTGATCGACACTGCGGATTTTCGTGCGAACCCGCGCCTTCCAGTCGCCGGGGAACGGATCTTTAACGGACCAGTCGTGCATCTCGAACGGCGAGTCCGGGTGCTTGGATTGACCGACGAGCAGGTTTCTAAGAGCCTCATCGTGGTCGTAGTCGAACGCGGTGAACACGCGTGCCGGTTTCCCTATAGCCATCTTGCGCGCCTCCTTCCCAAGCTGAAGAGGATAACAGTTTTCGATGCTTCGTCCAAGAGAATTATGTTTGCGGTACATCCCTCTCATTCGGCGGGCGGCCAGGCCTCGGCTTTGAGACCTGGGACCACCGCGGCTTTCGACCACATGACTTAGCCGGACCTGTAGCCTTAAATAACGCAAAATCGCCTTGTCATAGATTGAGTCTTGGATTTTCGCCCTGGCCCTACGGGGCAGGGCGGACGGGTGATCGCTGTCCCAGGGTTTCGCTGCACTTCACTCACCCACTCCACGGACCAAGACCTGTCCGTGGAAACCCCGGTATAGGCTATTTTCGCGTTCCCCTTACGGGAGAGTTTTTGGCGGAGGGATGGGAGTGTTTCTCGAGAACCAAGAGGCAGGTCTTTCGGCAATCTGACGGCAGGTTTGGGGTCCCAAGCAAAGCCCGGGCCTAAAGACCCCGAAATGAGCCTGCTGTATTCAGAGGGCTGAAGTGTCTGCTCCCTCCGCACCAGGAAGCAGTGCAGAAGGTTGGTTGGAGCGCGGGTGCAATATCGTCCTGAATCGGCTCTGCCTGACCTACTTCCTCGCTTGCAGATCGTCGCGGTATGGCTGGCCAGATTGATACAGTTCGATCTTGGCGCTTAGCGAGTCCACTAAACCTGTCTGATTCCGTTCCTGCGCCATTTGCAGCGCACGCTGCGCGGTCTCACTGGCCTGGGGAAAATTCCCTTGCTCGGCGTAGGCCATCGCGAGCGAGTCAAGATACATGGGCTCCTCGCCTTTTGATAACTCTACGGCTTGCCCGGCCAGCTGGACCGCCTCGTCTCCGTTGCGATCAGAAGCCGCGGGACTGGCGGCCAATGCGTGCGCTGCCTGGCTGAAGGCGAACGCCGAGGTGGGATCAAGCTCGATGGCCTTGCGCCACTCTGCCAGCGCTTCACCCACCTTCCCTTGACCGTAGTAAAGCGCGACGCCGAGATTGGTATGCGCGGTAGCCAGGCCTGGATCGCTCTGGATTGCGCGGCTGAATTGCTTGGCAGCCTCCAACGGCCGACCGGTGGACAGCATAATGCTGCCGAGATTGAGGTGGGCATCGGCAAGATCGGGATTGATTTCGATGGCGCGCTCAAAGTGAGTTGCCGCTTCAGTCACCTGCCCATTGCGCAACAATACGCGCCCAAGGAAGTTATGGAGATCAGGAGAATCGGGAAAGTCAACCAAACCTTTTTTGAGCTGCTGAATCGCTTCAGGCACGCGTCGAGTGGCAAGGAGCGCGCGAATCAGATTCTGCTGAATATCGTGATACTGCGGATTGATCTCGAGGCCTCGCTCGAAGTGAGGAATGGCTTCTTCAGGCCGGCCGGCCCGGACAAGAGCCGCGCCCATATTATTCTGGATGCGCGCGTCGTCGGGCTCCTCCTTTATGAGATCCTCCCATTCGCTGATTGCCAGCTCGGTATTTCCGGCTTCGCCGTCCGCTGCGGCCTTATCGAATCTGCGATACATTTCGATGGCCGGGGTATCGATTTTGAGGAGACCGTCGGGCGGAATATTGACGAACTCGGGCAGATTGACCGCACGGTTTGCGGCGGTGGAGTTATCAATCAGGATGGCCGGACTATCGTTGCCGTTCTGGTCGATATGCGTGAGGTACATCTGCGTGTAGGGGGAACGGGCCTTGGAAGAAAAGACCAGCCAGCGGCCATTGGGAGAGAAACTGTGCCATGAATTCATCCGGCTGGTGTTGGCGTGCAAGCGCCGCGCCACGCCACCCTGAAAGGGCACAATGTACAACTCGCTGTCTGGCCTCATGAGCTGACCGTTGCGATTCTTGACAAAGACGATCCAACGTCCGTCAGGGGAGATTTTCGGGAAGTTGTTGCTCATGCCATTGTTGGAAGCGCCCTCAATGGCCTGGGGAACCCCTCCCTTGCCGTTGTCGAAGGGAATGCGATAAAGACTGTACTTCACCTGTACTTCACCGGGATCGTTGGCGCGCTCAGCCATCCTGCCACTGGCTGGATTCGGAGAGATCGCTTCGGCGCGCGCAAATACCAGATACTTGTCATCCGGGCTCCAAACCGCGTCGGTCTGAACATAGCGCGGATTGTCGGCCCCCGGAAGCAGATGCTGCTCCTTGGTGGCCCGGCTATACCAGGCCAGCACGCCGCGCGTGGGATAGAAAACCTGAAGAAAACGATAATCCTTGAAGTTGACCACGTAGAAGTTATTTTGCGGTGCGCTGTTGGCGCCGCTCACCGTGCTGACGACATATTGCCCGTCAGAAGAAATCTGCGAACTGAACGCGACCCGATTCAGCTTGTATTGCAAATCTTGAGACGGATTCCAGGAGACCATGTCCTGATTGCGAATGACTGTTTCCGGCTTGAGCGAAACCAGGGCATAGAGGCCCTTGTCGTTCTGCGGTCCATCCATATCCATGCCCATGGTCTTTCCGTCGCGCGAAAAGGAATGGCAATTGGCGCAGGTGTGCACGTTCTCAAGCACAACGCGGCTGCTGGTCTGGGAAACATCGCGCAAACGCCACTTGATGAGCGGAATGGCGCTCGGATCGAGCGGTTTGATGATGCCTTTTCCCGTATCCGAGGGCATCAGGGGGACGTCGCGATAGAAAATTGGAGCGCCCAGCGGATCTATGGATGTTTGAATCTTGACCTGGCCCAGAGAAACCGCGTCGGACCCGCTCAGGCCCGTGATGGTCACTGTTGCCGGAGCTGCAACCGAGTGCTTCTTGATGGCAGCCCATTGATCGTCGCTGGGAATCCATGAGTGCGCGCCTTCTTGTTCCGCGCTGAGCTTAGGCAATTCGTTCGTCGATGAGACACAACGCTCATCAATATCGCCTATCTTCGGCGCTTCGCCTTTGGATTGAAGATGCAGAGTTGGGGCGCCGTCATTGAAGCTGACATCGATCTGCCAGAGGCTCGCCTCCGCGGCGGAATCATGCCAGAGAAAGGTAGGCGGAGTGATCTCCGGGGGGAACAGCGAACCCTGCAAAGGGTAGTCGATCTTAATGGCCGCCGGCTGCGAGGATGCACTGCCGCTGACTGCGATAACCGCTGCTACAACCCCTAGAAAACAAACTGTGAGGGTAAAAATGAGTACGGCTCGCTTCATTTTGCGGCTTCTCCTCTGCGGGCAAATGCTAAATGGGGATGCCTGTCTTGATACCCATGAAGCGCTATTTTCGGCACCTGTTTCCTAAAATCATACCGTTCACATGGCAGATTTGAAAGCCAGAAGAGTATCTGACTCGAAGGAAAGGGCATATGCGGAGGAAAAGCCGGGCGATTGGCTGCTGCTAACTGGTCAAAGAGCAGTCTGAGATGCCGGCTGGAATAGCCAGCCTGCGCCACCCAGCTTTCTGTTCAGCTGAGGAATTCGGCGATGGCGGAGACTACGGTTTGCTGCTCGTCTTCGCGGAGTTCGGGGAAGATGGGCAGGGCGAGGACTTCGCGGGCGGCGCGCTCTGCTTCAGGGAAGCTGCCTTCTTTGTATCCGAGACTCTGCAACGCCGTTTGCAGATGGAGCGGGACGGGGTAGTAGATCTCAGAGCCGATTTTGCGCTCGGTGAGGAACTGACGCAGGCCGTCGCGGCGCGTGGTGCGGATGACGTACTGATGCCAGACGTGTCGGGCGCCAGGAACCTCGTGGGGCAGGACGACGCCGTGGGTGGGATAAGGGCCGGCTTCGACGAGACCCGCCGAATGAAAGAGCGCGTGATAGCGGCGGGCGACGGTGCGGCGGAGCTGGTTCCAGCCGTCGATGTACTTGAGCTTGACGGTGAGGATCGCACCCTGGAAGCCGTCCATGCGGGTGTTCCATCCGATTTCGTCGTGATAGTAGCGGCGGCGCATTCCGTGCTGGCGCAACATGCGGGCGCGCTCGGCGATTTCGTCGGAGTTGGTGGTGACCATGCCGGCATCCCCCGCCGCGCTGAGATTTTTGGTGGGATAAAAGCTGAAGGCAGCGGCGTCACTGAGCGAGCCTGCATGCACGCCTTGCCATTAAGCTCCCCAAGCCTGCGCGGCGTCTTCAATGAGCTTGAGATTGCGCTCTTTTGCGATGCGGGCGAAAGACGTAAAATCGGCGCACTGGCCGTAAAGATGAACGGGGAGGATGGCGTGGAGGCCTGCGCCTTGAGGACTGTCGAGAACGGCTTCGACGGCAACTGGGCTGAGGTTGAATGTGGCAGGTTCGATGTCGGCGAGGAGTGGCGTGGCTCCGGCGCGGAGGATGGCGCTGACGGAGGCGAAGAAACTGAAGGGGGTGGTAAGGACGGTGTGGCCGGGACCGATGCCAGCGGCGGCAAGCGCGAGCCAGAGGGCGTCAGTACCCGAGGAGCAGCCGATGGCGTGGGCCACGCTCAATTGTGCTTGAGCGGCACGCTCGAAGACGGCAACTTGCTCACCCAGAATGAACTGGCGGGTATCGAGGACAGTACCGAGCGCTTCGAGGAGTTCGTGGTGGAGAGGCTGGTACTGGCGCTTGAGGTCGAGCATGGGGACCGGCTGGGCGGTTGAGGCGGGATTCGGAGGCGAAATCGGCTCGGTTTTCACACTAATATGCTAGCAGCCTGCAAGCTTGCCGAGTCCCAAAAAAGGATGCTGGTGCGGCCGCGTAATCTGGTAATTGCTCTGGACACGCGGGGGCGGGGACGTCCCCAGGACAGCCGGTCTCCCAGCCCTCGGACGAAGACCTGTCCGTCGGGACCCCGGTCTCCCACCCCTCGGACGAAGACCTGTCCGTGGGGACCCCGGTATGGAGATCGGCGCAACATTCCTGCCGTTGGCGGATCAAGCGGTCACGGTACTTGGGTACCTAACCACATCGCTTCCCAGGTCCCAAAGACGGGAGTTGGAGTGGTAAGCTGCATGGATTCCCAGGTCCCAAACACGGGACCTGGGGTACCCAAACGTGTCTTGAACTCGATACCTGGGCCCCCCGGCAAATGAAGATTGAGACAAGGAAGGGTTGAAATGATTTGCAAACCCCTATATTGTTGACACATTGTTGAATGTGCGGCTCAGGAGCTTCCCGGGGCCGCGGAAGTCGATTTGTGTGAGCAAGCGCTGTTCAATTGCATCCAAACCCCCAAGAGAAAGCAGGAGATCGGCAAATGGAGAACAAGCCGGCACAAAATATTCAGGATACGTACCTGAACACGGTCCGCAAGGATAAAACCCCCATCACGATTTATCTGGTCAGCGGGGTTAAGCTGACTGGAAAAATCAGGTCCTTCGACAAGTATTCCGTGCTGCTGGAAAACAACAGCCAGGAGCAGCTGATCTTCAAGCACGCGATTTCGACAGTGGTGAGTAACCGGAGCGTGCTTCACAGCGATCATCGTCCGGCCGCTCAGTTCCCTGATGCCGGCCCGGTGCCACCTACGCCAATAGCTGCGGTTCCCTCGATTGGGGAGCAGCGATAACAGGCGGGAAGCGGTCAGCGGTGGCCGTTAAGGCAGGCAGGACAGGCGTGCGGCCTTCCACTCCGGCAACAAGTATTCGGGGCCAGGATGGGATCCCGGAGCGCGCGGTTTTAGTGGGAGTAGACCCTGGGGTCCGCTCCCGCGGCAACCACGCAGCCCAGGCGGGCGCGCGGCAAGCGGCTTTGCGTGCGGAGCCGGACAGCGCTGATTTTCCATTCGATGAAAATGTGGGCGACAATGCTGCGGGCGCGGGCGCCTCCCCGGCCAGGGCGGCGGCTGCGCGTTCGTCAACGGAGCTGGACGCAGAAGAGTCTCTTGCCGAATTCCGCGAACTGGTGGCGAGCGCGGGCGGAGTGGTGGCTGCTGAACTACTACAACGGCGGACGCGACCCGATCCGGCCACACTGATTGGCTCCGGGAAAGTGGAGGAGATTGCCGGCATCGCCGCGTCGGTTGAGGCCGACCTGGTGCTCTTTGACCACGACCTTACACCGACACAATTGCGCAACCTGGAAGCCGCGCTTCCCTGCCGCGTGCTGGACCGGACACAACTGATTCTGGATATTTTCGCGCGCCATGCGCGCACGCGCGAAGGTCAGTTGCAGGTGGAGCTGGCTCAGTTGCAGTACATGCTGCCGCGGTTGAGCGGAAAGGGTAAAGCGATGTCGCAGCTGGGCGGCGGCATCGGCACGCGGGGTCCGGGCGAAACCAAATTGGAAACCGACAAGCGGCAGATCAACCGGCGCATCGACCATTTGAAAATTGAGCTGGACGCGGTGCGCCGCGTGCGCAAACAGCAACGCCAGCGGCGCGAGTCTGTTCCTGTGCCGACGGTGGCGCTGGTGGGCTATACCAACGCCGGCAAGAGCACGCTCTTCAATCAATTGACGGGCGCAGCGGTTTTGCAATCGCCGAAGATGTTTGCCACGCTCGACCCGAAGCTGCGGGCCGTGGAGCTGCCAAGCCGGCGCAAGGTCCTGCTGTCCGATACGGTTGGCTTTATCCGCAATTTGCCGCACACGCTGGTGACCAGCTTCCGCGCGACGCTGGAAGAGGTGGCGCAGGCCGAGGTATTGCTGCACATTCGCGATGCCGCGTCCACTTATGGAGCGGAGCAGAAATCGCAGGTTGAGAAGGTTCTGGGAGAGCTGGAATCTTTGGGCAAGCCGCGCATCGAAGTGCTGAACAAGATCGATTTGCTGGGCGAAGACGAGCGCCGGGGACTGCTGGAACGGACTGAGGCTGGAGGCGAGGTGGCCGTTTCAGCTCGCACCGGCGAAGGGATGGATGCGCTGCTCAAGGCTATCGATCGCGCGCTGCACTCCGACCCGCTTATCGATGCGGAGTTGTACGTTCCGCAAAACGAAGGCGCGGTGCTGGCGGCGATTGAAGCGGGGATGAAGGTGCATAGCCGAGAGTACGAGGGCAACGTGGTGCGGCTGACGGTGAGCGGTCCGGCCTCGCTGGTGGGACGGCTGCGCAGGTATCGGCTGCACGAAGATTAGCCGGTTTTTCATCGATGCGATTTGTGTGGTCACCTATCATCTTTTGAGGAGATCGTATGAACCCGGTTCCAGCCAGCTCGGCCCGCGCGATTACTACCCTTTCAAGCTGCGAGGTCTATCGCAACCACTGGATGCGAGTGCGCGAAGACGAGATTCTGCGCTCGAATGGCGAGCGGGGCATCTACGGCGTGGTGGAAAAGCACGATGCGGCCATTATTTTGCCCATCGAACAGGGGCGCGTGTGGCTGGTGGAGCAGTTCCGCTACACGATTCAAGAGCGCGCGCTGGAGCTGCCACAGGGCGGCTGGGAGATGGAAGTTGAGAATCCGGAAGAGCTGGCGCGCGGCGAACTGAAAGAGGAGACCGGGCTAGAAGCGGCAGAGATGACGCGCCTGGGAACTCTGTGGATCGCCTACGGGTATGCACGCCAGAAACAGCACGTCTTTTTGGCTTCCGGGCTAACCGAGACCGGGAAAGCGCCGGACGCCGAGGAGCATGACCTGGCAGTGAACTCCGTTTCAATTGAGGAGTTCGAAGAGATGATGCGCAACGGCGAGATCAGAGATGGCTGCACGCTGGCCGCTTGGGGGCTTTATCAGTTGTGGAAGGCGAAGCAGAGGTGAGTGTGCTGAGGCTCGCAGAGCGTGTTTCAAAAATGGCTCCATTTCTCGGCCGTAACCCTCAGGGGTTAAAACCCCTTGTATCTTCGGCGCTCTCCTGCACGACTAAAGTCGTGCCCTGACACAATGCGGGTGCAGAAAACTCTCTCTACAGGACAACCTTGTAAATGTTTCCTCTGTTGTCCACAGCTACGCCGAAATGATTGTCCTCCGGCACTCCTAACTGTTCGCGATGAAATTCAATCTGGAGAACGGTTCCCTTATCTCCGGTGACAGTTGCCTGCCCAACGTTTTCGCTGCCGAGGATGGAGGAAATATAGTATCCCTGCCCGTAGACAGCGTCCCATGCGAAGGCCAGATTGGGTTGTGGAGGGTAGCTGGCCGGGGTTCCGGGAGTTTTGTCGTTATAGTAGGTTGCCGTCACAATCGACCACGGTCCACGGAAGGACTCTCCGTTAGCCTGGAACAGCGTCATTATTCCTGATTTTCCCAGGTAATTCGTGACTTTGGCGGTAAACAACGGCGGGTCAGCCTGCTTGGCCGCAGGGCCCTGGACCGGGTAAAGCCGCTGCCCGAATGATGCGGCTCTGCCAGAGATCAGGCATACACTTAACAAGCCAAAAGTGAGAGCAAATTTCGTCTTCATGAATGAGCCTCTTTCGGTAAGAAACCGGAAGGAGCCATAAAGTTTCTGTGCCAACTAAGATTTATCCGCGCTCTTCCATGGGAATGTAGGGCGCGGGATAGGGCGGTCCGATGTATTCGGCGCGGGGACGGATGAGGCGATTGTCGTCCAATTGCTCGATAATGTGAGCGGCCCATCCGGCGATGCGGCTGATGGCGAAGATGGGCGTGTAGAGGTCGATGTCGATGCCCAGCGTGGCGTAAGTGGAGGCAGAGTAAAAGTCCACATTGGCGTTGAGCTTTTTGTCGGCGTTGATGTAAAGCTCGATGGCGCGGGACATTTCGAACCATTTGGGCACGCCGGCGTCTTTGCCGAGCTGCTCGCTCATCTTGCGCAGATGAGTGGCGCGGGGATCCTCGGTTTTGTAAACGCGGTGGCCGAAGCCGGAGATTTTTTGCTTGGCTGCGAGCATGTTCCGCACATAATCAACGGGGTCGGCGCCGACTCTGTCGATTTCGTAGAGCAGGCGCATGACGCCTTCGTTGGCGCCGCCATGGAGCGGTCCCTTGAGTGCGCCGAGCGCGCCGGTGACGGCGGAGTGGACATCCGACAGGGTGGCAGCGATGACGCGGGCGGCAAAAGTGGATGCGTTCAGTTCGTGCTCGGCATGGAGGATGAGGGCAATGTCCAGCGTCTGGGTAGCCGTCTCAGAGGGCTTGACGCCGTTGAGCATCCAGAGAAAATTGCCCGCATGGTTCAGCGAGCGGTCGGGCGGCACAACTTCTTTTCCCTTGCGCAACCGGTCGTATATGGCCACGATCATGGCGATCTGGGCGGTGAGATTGAAGCTTTTGCGCACGTTGGCGTCGTGTGAATTGTCCTTTTCGTCGGCGTCGTAGAGGCTGAGCGCCGAGACAGCGGTGCGCAGCACTTCCATGGGCGTGGCCGAAGAAGGAATTGTGCGCAGCAGGTCGATCATGCGGAGGTCAAGGCCGCGGGCCAGCGTAAGCTGCGACTGGAACTCGCGCAATTCGAGCCGGCTGGGGAGGAGACCGTTCCACAGCAGGTATGTGGTTTCCTCGAACGTAGAGTGCACGGCGAGTTCATGAATGTCGATGCCCCGATAGGAAAGGACGCCTGCATCTCCGTCAATCCAGCAGATCCCGGAGTTGGCGGCGACAATCCCTTCCAAACCCTTTCCAGCGACAACAGTCGACATAGACCTCGGCTCTCCCTCTAGCTATTTCGATTGGACGCAGCGGTTGTTTTGACCCCTTAAAACGCCGCCTGCGTGAAAGTGCCTCAAAGATGTTTATACCGTAGCGCTTCGCCGGTTGTCACGGAATGAGGGTAAAAGGGGCGCAAAAACGGTTTCAAAGTGTCATAATCCGGCGCGCATGGAGCAAAGGAGCACAGCATTCCGTGCACAAGCGGGAATATTTCTATATTCTGTA
>Ga0187851_10000351_pt1 | contig 47682 bp, 41 predicted proteins | sample June2016WEW_6_10_FD_132997 | JGI IMG/M metagenome (GOLD analysis project Ga0187851, IMG submission 132997) | Peatland microbial communities from SPRUCE experiment site at the Marcell Experimental Forest, Minnesota, USA - June2016WEW_6_10 | ecosystem: Environmental > Terrestrial > Soil >...
CCGCTGAACAATCCTCCAAGCGAATTAAGAACAGTTGCTTCGACAGAATAGGTAACAGAAGTCGAATACAATGAAGTCAGAAGCTTCAATCCAGTATTGGTGCTCAAATTTCCAACATAGTAAGTAGCATAGGTGAATGGTGACATTTTTGTTCCGGTATAGGTATTGCTCAATGATTAGGTTATGTTGCATGCAGCTGCCGCTGTGCCAAGAAGTATTGCAATTATTACAATGCTTAGGAAAGCCTGCGTGATCTCTGACCTTGCTGCGCCCTTTATCTTTTCGCGGGTTTGATTGGATAGGAAGTTGCTTATGGTATAGGCTATTGCAACGCCGAGAAGGCTAAGCAGAACTACTAATACGCTTACGGTTATCCAGTTGTTCACGTAGGTGGAACCGCCGTACAATGCACATGTGTTTATCATTGCCATCACGCAAGCTTGAACTTTTTGCCTATTCCCAGTTGTATGTTTCCTCCCATGAGATTCGCTATGCCGTTTGTTATCGCATACCAGATTACTATGTCGAACGCAAAGAGTATAAACTGGACTATTGAATTGAGCGAATTGTCTACTATGAAATTAAGAGCAGGGAATTCACCGCTTTGGCTGCTAAGTGGTTGGCCTAGAATAGGGCCATACAATCCAGTAAGGAAGCCTTGACCTGATACCGTTTCCGCTTTCTGAAGGTTTGTTCCAGTTATCTGATTACCGAATGCGAGCTTGAGGGGAAATGCTCCGGTGAATACTCCAATGGTTGAAGCGCTCGCATTGTTTACAGTATTTATAAGATAATTGAATGAATTCCATAAATTGCATACAAGAGTTGAAGAGGAAGGACACTGCTGGCTTACTTTTGTGGGTGAAATCGAATACATGTAATTGGTGATGGGAAGATTGAATCCTATCAGAAGGGCAGGATATATTATTGCAAGGCCTATGGCCAATGCTATGAGTGTACCGCCTATTCCCCTAAGGAATGGAATCGCCCTCAGTATTATGCCGATTGGTAGAAATACACCCAATGCAACGGCAGCAACTATGTAAAGAAGATTGTACTGGAACTGGAAAACAAGAAGAACAGGTATTACAAGAAACGTCTCTGCCTGATTGACAAGCGAAAACGTATTCTTATCGGTTATTGATGTTATGAAATTGCTATCGAAAATATTCGCGTTGGATCCGAATCTGGCCACTATCGTTACAGCACTTATGGGTATAGGAACCGGAAACCATGTACTTAATTGGAATGTCCCAAGAACGTCGTTGCCAACGGAAAGGCCCAGGATCGCGCCGAAATTAATGTAGGCGTCTTGCAATTGAGGATACAAATAAGATGCATTGACAGTTGTGTATAAACTTGCAAGATTGCTTGTGAGCGATGCGCTGCTTTGCTGGAGCTGCCCGCTGTTCCCGGCCAATGAAGTTGCAATGGAGCTTGTTATTATAAGACTTGCGAATACAACGGCAATTATTATCATGCTCTTTATTGATTCCCAGAGCTCTCTCCTGTAGAATCCTTTCAGTTGATTGTAATTCAATAATTCTCCTCCTATGTAGGCGATGCCTATCATGAAAAATGATAATGCTATGCCGAGAAATGAGAGCGGTATCGCACTGGCAAAGCAATCGCCTATTGTTGTTTGAGTATTGGTAATTATGCACTGTATGTTCTGGATTGTCTGCTGCTGCGAATATGCATTTGTGAAAAGAAGGTTAAATGCAACAATAATTGCAAATATGATGAATAGCCTATGCACCAATGACATAATGAATGCTTTCAAAGCAAGTTATTTATATCTTGCATTGTGAGCGTTAGCTCTTAAGGAGCTTGAATCTGCTCATGTAGAATTCGCTTTGCAAAAGCACAAGGAAGGGCAGTATGAAAAGCGAGCTGAATACCAGCATTGCGTATCTTGATATTGCAGTTCCTGTAACACTTATGAACAGGAAGTCGAAGAATGTTATTAGTACTATTGCAATTACAAGCCAGGCAAGGAAATACTCCGGGCTCTTTGAGATGAACTTGATACTCGCCTTTATCGACCTTACTATCTTGTTGTCATCTATGACAATGGACGCTGGTGCATAGAACACGAAGGGCGTTATGACAAGCGCAACTATTGCGGTTATTATGCCGGAATATCCGGAATTGTAGGTAATTATGTTCGCAAGTATTATTATCAGCGTTGCAATGAGCAGTATTACGAATATTTTGCTCGTGTATTTTTCTAATCCTCGTATTACTTCAGCTTTGACCCTTGTCTGGGTCCTGCTGTGCTTTACCACTATGTTTATTGCCACTATTGCAAAGCTAAGGAACAGAAGCGAGAAAAGCGTTGATATCACTATTATTGCAGTGCTGAACGCATTAAGATTGACAAATATGCTTGCAGTTCTTAGAAATACAGATCCCGCATCGTTATAGGTTGGAAACGAAGCGAATACAGGTATAAGGAAAGCGATTATGAATGAAAGGCTTGAGAGCAATATCAAATATATGTGAGTAAGATAAGTTCCCACAGCGTGCTCGAGTACCTTCTTCATTGGACCACTTTTTCAAGTTATATATACCTAGATAAATATTAAAAGGGCATAGCATACGCTAAAAATATTAAAAATAAAAAAGAAATAAAAAATTAAAAGCTAATTTTATATTCCTCCTGTGTTAGGGCAACCCGCTATGACCTGTGAGCCTGTGCTCTGGGTCAATATCTGGTTTGCACTTGAGACTGAGCCTGCAAGAAGCCCTAGTACGAATGGTGCTGCCACTGCAATTGCAACTCCAACTACTCCTCCCACAATCATTCCCATTCCGTAACCTTGGAATCCTCCCTTAGCCTGTGAAGGCATTATGTTGGCACCTGCATACAGTGCACCTCCTACTATCATAAGTGTAAGACCTAGCAAGAATATTACAGTTCTAACTTGATTGAAAACCAAGCACAAGGCATATGCCGCACCGCTTGAGGCACTTGTTTGAGATGTAACAAATGTACTAAGCATTCCGAGAGCCACCAATCCTATAAAGATATACTTTATATATTTGCTCATAGACAATTGCATTAAGAAGACCCTATTCTTCAAAGTTTCAATCAAATTCTTCATCATATCCCCATTATTTATAAATATAATGAATGTAATAGATATAAATACTTATCTATTCTTGGCATATTTTGCGATTGAATGAAAATATTTATGTTCCCTGTCATTGTCGTTTTGATAGGTTAATTTAGCAGAGGATTTTGCGTATTTCCACACATTACTGATTTGAAAGGCTTTCATTAAGCAGTGTTTTCAGTGGTATTTTCCTAACCACTATGTATTTGCTGTTGAATCCCATTATGTAAATCTGCGAACTTTCATTTGCAGTGTTTACCGTAAAGTTAAGATCGTAATTTTCACTTGATAGTGGAGCAATTCCTCCCAGTTTCTGCGAAGAGAGGAACTTTTCCTGGATGGAATTGGTGTTTATCACTAGGAATGAGATATTCTGCCCGTAGTTTGCTTTGTTTGAAATGTTTACAATTAACGAGCTAATCGAATAGGTCTTGTTTGCCAATTCATTGGCATTTACTCTTGCTGAATTGATTTGCAGCGTGTTTTGCTTGTCATATAATTGATGGCCGTATATTACAAGGAAAAGCGACATTACTACAAGGAAAATGAATGCGAATGCTATGTACTTCTTGCTCTTCAGAATATCTTTCGGTGCATCTTTCCTTTCAACATAGCATATCAGTAGCATTAGAGGCACAAATGCAAACGAATACATCTGCAGATTTACCCATGACAAAAAGAATATGAACATGGGTACAATAACCATCAATGGCTTGAGTGTAGATGTATAAAGATAGAAAAGCAGCATGAGCATTAGCAATGTTGCAATGGATATTATCGAACTGACCCATATCCCAGTAATGTACCAGTCCATGAGAACAATGAAAAGCGTAGGCCCTGAAGGTATCAATTTTGCAGTTCCTAATGGCGTAAGTACGTCACTCAAAAGCGCTTTGGGAGCCAATATTATGAAGTAGCTGTTCACCAAAAGGAATACAACAATTGTCATAAGTATGGATTGCAGCATTTTGCGCTTGCCCTGCTCCCTTAGTGTCAAAATGTAGAAGAAAGGTATTGCAAACCACGATAATTGTATGGTGCTTGCCGCCAATCCGAGAAGAATGGCAGACAGTAATGTATTCTTCCTTTCCAGATATGCGATCAAAAGAAGAAGAGCAACTGAAAGGTATTGGTCAATTGTTACAACAGCAGCATAGGATGCAAAAAGCCATATCACTATCAATAGAAGAACGTTTTTGTTGTAGTTCGATTTCCTGTATATAATGAAAGAGGCAAGCAGCGAAAGAAACACAACATAGGGCTCGAAATAAAGGAAGTTCAGATTATTAAAAGGCGTTAAGAATGGCAGAGGAAGCACTGGAAGTATGCTCAATGCCGGATAGTTGTACTTGTATTCATAGGACCCGTTCAACAGTATGGTCCTTGAATGCCCATACATTGAAAGTGCAGGCTGCATGCTTGAAGTGTAAGGATTTGCACCGTGGATAAGCAGATAGGCAGAGTAATAATTATATACAGTTTCATCGGAACCTAGGAATTTTAGTCCAGTTGCAAGAATTGCAACAGTTGCGGCAGTTGTTATTATCAATCCGATTGCAACCAAAGCGTAAAGTTTGCGCTTTTCCTTATTCTTTGCAAATTTTCCAAGCAGATACAAACCCACTACAGAGGCTATTGCGGCAATCCCAACAACTTGAAAGATTATCAGTATAAAGAACAGCATTATACAAGCAACAAAATAGAGATTGATTTTAATGTCTGATTTCTTGGGCTTGGTTTTTTTGTTCTCGATATGGTATGCAAAGAAGAACAGCATAGCTGCTGCAAGAGCCGCAACTAGCATTGATATCAATGGAATTAATGAAAGGTAATACAACCCGTTGAAGAATCTAAGATAGGAATAGATAAGAAGCGCCAATCCAACAGCTATCAGTGTAACCTTCCTGTCCATGTTGATACAATGCCAATAAAGCTTTAAAGCAGTTATTACGCAAACTTAATAAAGACTTTTAGTAAATAGATAATAGTTATTAGGGGGCACATCATGAGGATTCTTTTACTTGATGTAGAAAGCATAGGCTACGAGCTAATTAAGCCGGAGGCAAGCATATACGAAGATACAAACGAGAAGAAAGTAGAGATGAAGGATGCAATAGTAATGATGCTCAGCATAGAGAAAGAAGACGATGAAAGCACTGCGGACAAGGCGCTATCCGACCTTAAGAAATTCATGGACCAGCTCAAGAGGACGAGGCTTGTTCTTTATCCGTTTGCACATCTTAGCAGCAATCTTTCTGATCCGAAAAGTGCAATGAATATAATAGACTACATGTACAGAAACGCTGAATCCTGGAACGGCATGGAAGTCAAAAAGGCGCCCTTCGGCTGGAACAAGAAATTGAGCCTCGAAATGAAGGGCCATCCGCTTGCGGAGCAGGGCAAAAGCTACGGCAAGGAAGAAACAAAAATATACAAAAAAGCCAAGCCCGTTAGCGTAAATACCTCAATAGTAAGGAAGAGCGAGATGTCCGGGCTTCCTGAAACGGATCACAGGACAATAGGCGAAAAATTGGACATGTTCAGCTTCCAGGAAGTTTCACCGGGAATGGTTTACTGGCATAAGAATGGGCTTATAGTTTTCAGGCAAATTGTTGAATTCGTAAGAGAGATTGAGAGAAAATACGGCTATGATGAAATAAGCACACCAAGCCTTGCAAATGTTGCACTATGGCACGTTAGCGGCCACATAGACCATTACAAGGAGAACATGTTCATGTCCAATATGGACAATGAACAATTAGGAATGAAGCCGATGAACTGTCCTTCCTCAATTCTGATATACAAATCAAGGAAATGGAGCTACAGGGAACTACCATTCAGAACAGCAATATTTGACAGATTGTATAGGAATGAGATAAGCGGTGCATTGACGGGATTATTCAGATTGAGAGAATTTACCCAGGATGACGGACACATATTTCTTATGGAAAGCCAGCTTGAGAAAGAATTCACAATGCTTCTCAAGATGGTAAAAGAGGTATATGACACTTTTGGCATGAAGTTCACTGCAAAATTATCCACAATGCCTGACAACCACATGGGTGATGAAGCACTATGGCAAAGGGCAGAGGAAGTTCTGAAAAATGCGCTTAAGACAAATTCAATAGATTACATAATAAATGAAAAAGACGGAGCATTCTACGGACCAAAAATAGATTTTGACGTGGTTGATGCAATTGGAAGAAAATGGCAGTGTGCAACATTGCAATTGGATTACCAGTTACCGCTTAGGTTTGGATTGGAATATACAGGAGAAGACGGAAAGGAGCACGGACCCGTAATGATACACCGTGCAGTATTGGGCGCTGTTGAAAGGTTCATGGGAGTGCTCACCGAACATTACCAGGGCAAATTCCCGACCTGGCTTGCACCTATGCAGGTGAAGGTAATTGCAATATCCGAACACGTGAACGAATATTCGGAAACAATTTACAAGAAACTTGTGGAAAGCGGCATAAGGGCCAATATGGATATATCAGACAGAACATTGGAATACAAGATAAGAGAAGCTCAGATGCAGAAAGTGCCCTACATGATAATACTTGGCAAGAAGGAACAGGAAAAGAACAAGATAACAATAAGGGACAGAACAGGAAAACAGGAACATGACCTTGAAATAGAGGAATTAATAAAAAGGGTTTCAAAAGAAATAAAGGATAGAGAATTAATCAACTAATGTGTGATTTTTTGTATGTGCTTGGAGTTTGGGATGGTCACGATGCTGGAGCAGCACTGGTAAAGGACAAGCAGATAATATTCGCCGCCAATGAAGAAAGATTCACAAAAAGAAAATTAGAGGTAGATTTTCCCTATCATTCCATACATGCTGCTCTGACCTACGCAAAGATAAAGCCAGGTGATATAGAGCACATAGCATTTACAACTACGGAATTTACAAAAACGCTCGAGAGGGTTTTTCCAGGAATGAAGGAAAGCTATTACCAATTCAGGAGAAGGAAAATGCTCAAGCCGAGGTTCGAGAGCGCCAGGCACAATTTGAAATACACGCTCACAACCATAGGAATATTGCCATTATGCAATACAGTAAGCAGCAGCATTGTTTCAGGCAAATTGAAAAAAGCTGGGTTCAATAACTTCAAATTGCATGTGGTTGAGCACCATACCGCACATGCCGCAACGGCAGCATTCACAGCCCCATTCAAAAACTCGCTTGTCATAACTCTTGATGGGCTTGGCGACGGGCTTTCAGGATCAGTAAGCACACTTAAGAACGGAAAGCTTGAAAGGCACATGGCAATAGGAGCGCGCGATTCCATAGGAATATTCTTCGAACAGGTAACAAACATAGTGGGAATGAGAGAATTGGAAGATGAAGGCAAGGTAATGGCCATGGCCGATTATTCCTATCCTTTTGATTTCGAGGAGAATAAATTCAAGGACTTCTTCACGGTTTCAGGAACGCAGATAACTGCGAAGTACAGTCCAGTAAAGCAGTTTTCGCTTCTTCAAAGGATGGCCTGGCAGATGCCAAGAGAGCAATTTGCCTACATGGCGCAGCAATTGCTTCAGAATATAATCGTAAAATTCTCCAGCAACGTAATTGACAGGTACAATGTAAGCGATGTGGCATTTGCAGGAGGCACTTTCGCAAACATAAAGGCGAACATGAAAATCAGGAACCTTGAGAATCTTAAGCACTGGTATGTGTTTCCGCACATGGGCGACGGAGGAATTGCACTGGGTGCAGCACTCTATACCAATTATTTACTGACAGGAAATTCTAGTTATGAATTCAATCCGTATCTTGGCGACAGTTATACTCAGGATGAAACTGAAAAAATAGTAAAATCGGACAGATCTCTCAAATATACATTGGAGGGTGAATCCGAAAATGCAAGGCATGCGGCAGAGCTTATCTCCGATGGGAATTATCTTTTCTGGTTCCAGGGACGAATGGAATATGGGCCTCGCGCATTGGGAAACAGGAGCATATTGGCACCAAGCGACTCCGAAGAGGTAAAGGAGCGTTTGAATCTTTACGTCAAGAAAAGGGAATGGTTCCAGCCTTTTGCTCCTTCGCTTCTTGAGGAAGAGGCATCAAGAATGTTTGATTTCGACAGCAAAGGCTATGACAAATTCATGACCTCTGGGTACATGATGAAAAAGGAGTTATTGGAAAGGGAAAAGTCAATAGTGCATATAGATGGATCTTCAAGAACGCACATGGTAGGAAAGGAAAACAAGCCCTACATGGAATTATTGCAGAACCTAAAGAAGAATTCAGGTTATGGAATCGTATTGAATACGAGCTTCAACATACACGGCATGCCTATAGTCATGACACCGCAGGATGCGTTGCTTACAATGAAGACAACAAAAACAAAGTATATGTTTATAAATGGTATTTTTGTAACAAATAGGAGTGGAATCTGATGCTTCAACAAGGCTTACTAGAATATATTTTCACCATAGGAATACTGATATCTTTCGTAGCATTGATAATAGGCGTAATAAAAGACAGGAAAAACATAAAGAAAACGCTCCATGATCATAACTTCAATAAAAAGGACTTGATTCTTGTAATAGGGATAGTTCTTGTGTTTGTTTTCATGGAATTGTATTTCATAAAGCCAACGCAACTGCTTTTCTTCGACGATGCAATATACCAGGGAATGGCTCTTGATCTTCTGAAGACAGGACAGGCATGGATGTGCAACTATGGCACTGCAACTACATGCCTCAGCGGCCAGATTTATCATGAGCCGATAGGATTATCATTCAACATGGCGATAGCATTCCTGCTTTTCGGAGTGAAGAGGAATGTCGCATACGGTGCCGAGTTTGCTCTGGGCGTAGTTTCAATAATAATGAGCTTCTTTGCGTCGCTTCTTCTTTTGAAGAACAAGAAAGCAGCATATTTCACGGAATTTCTCATGGCGCTTTCTCCAGTAATACTCGTATGGGGGATGCCAACCAATTCCGATCTTGCAGTTCTTGCCTATTCAATGATATGCATCTTCTTTTTCATGATATTCGTAGAAAGGAAAAATGTATGGAGCCTTTCCAATTTCCTGTTCTCGTTCTCGCTGCTTTTCTACATGAAAGTTGACGAGATATTCTTCATACCTGTTTTCATTGTGTTGTATCTTATTCTCAACGACAAGAGCATTGCAAAAACAATAAAGGAAACATTCAGTGCAATAAAGAAAAATATACTAAATACAAAATTGCTGATAATACTTCTCTTCGTGTTCATTGCAATTGTTCCTTCAATATTGTACTCCATAAATGAATCATTTACTGATGGTTACGGATATCAGGGAACAATAATACAGAACACATGCACGAAGAATCTTACCCCATTAAGCGTAAATGCATCGATAGGACTTCAGAATTTCAATGCTAACATATGCGGAAATATACTCTTCTGGTTTAACAACTATAAAAGCGCCTATGTGATGCAGCCGATAATATTCACCATTCTTGCATTTGTAGGAATTGCCTTCATGCTTGTATACAAGAAGCGCACGCTTGCATCAATCGCGATATGGTTTATGGTGTTCTTCTTGCTCTATGCTGCGTTTTATGCAGGATCCGTTATGTACGGCGTTGACTGGCGCTTTATGCTGAGTCTTATAGCTCAGGTTTCAATGATGGGAGGATTCGGAGTCGCAATGGTTCTTGAGGAAATTGAAAGATATGCAAAAAGATTCAAGGACAAGGCAAAGTTCATAAACGGCATTGCATTGGTTGCAATGATTGTGCTTATAATATATCCAATATACACTCTGCTGCCGCTTCTTTCCGTTAATCCTTCATCAATACAGCAGGCAGGAGATGCAAGATTCTACGAGAATTTTGTATACAATACTTCAAAAACAATACCGTCTAATTGCATTGTATATACCTATGATCCTACACTATTCAACATAAACAACAGGACAGCAACGCAAATGGACAATGTTTACAATTCAACGCAAGTGAACCAGTACAGAAGCGAGTATAGTTGTTTAGTCCTTGATTATGGGTATTGGTGCCATACCCCAAACAACGAGTGCACGTCAGTAAATCAAACTTACCAATTGGTTCCAATAGCAACAGCAACATACAACGCATTCAACTATAACTATGGATTCTACTACATAAGGAATTTGTCCTCTTCAAATAGTACAAATTAAATAATTAGTTCATTCTTTTTTACGTTTACCGCGCAGCAGATGTTTGGTTCTTGCTGTATATTTCAAATGCCTATCATGTGCCAATGTCAACTCGGTAAATTTTGTTGATATAATATTTAGAGCTGTTTCTTCAGCAAACTCGTTAGGATCTTGTGATTGATCATGAAAGTGTATGCTAGCTCCGCAAATAACAAAGCCTTTAGTATAAGGTTTTGGGGTCTTCAGTTCTGCTCTTATTGCTAATGTAATGGCATTTAGACTTTCCTCTGTTTCCTCATCTAACATTCTTATCCTGCTATCAATAGAACCCATATCATATTTGCTTGCTTCTACTATAAATTTTATTTTTGTTGCAGGAAATATAGTTCTGACCAATTTCCTTACTTCTTCAGAGAGTTTAACATCGGCCAGATCTATTGAAAACCCTTTAAGTTGTTGTTCATTTGTGCTTGACTTCTTGTGGGTTGGCATATTTTATCACAGTAATATTGCTGTTTCCTATAATATAAATAGTTTACTGACGCGTCGGTAATTTTATATGTTATTCAGGATTGTCCTAAGGATAACGAACCCGTCATTTAGGCTTCTCAGCTTGCCTTCTCCTGATGCTCTTAACTTCTCGTAGCTAGGCACTTCAAGTACTTTCAAATGCTTCTTCTGTACTTTTATGTTTATTTCCGTTTCTATGCCGAATCCCTTTTCCTTTAGGTCTAGTTTTCTCGATACGTTTCTTGCAAAGCTTCTGTAACCGTAGCACATGTCAGTATAATGCGAATGGCAGGCTATATTCACAATGGTGACGAATATCTTGTTTCCTAGTTTTCTTATCCAGGGCATGTCGTCCGAGCCTCCTCCGGTAAGGAACCTCGATCCCATGCATACATCGTAACCTGCCTCTATGCCAGCTATGAGCAGAAGCAGTTCATTTGGCCTATTGGATAGATCTGCATCCATGGATATTGTTATGTCTCCTTTTGCTGAGTTGAAGCCTTTTATTAGCGCAGATCCTTTTCCTTGATTGTCGTATATTATCCTTGCGCCAAAACGTTTTGCATATTCAACAGTTTTGTCTTTCGAATGGCCATCAACTATTATTATCTCGTATTTGTATTTTTTTATTATTGGATGTATTTCTTCAAATAGTACTTTTATATTATCTTGTTCGTTTAATGTTGGTATTACAATGCTGAGATAGGGCTTTGTACTCATTGAACTACCTGCTCAGTTTTGGTCTCTTCTGTTTTGTTTTGATGCATTTCATTGTGCCCTTCTTGATTTCCTTTGTTGTGCTCGTCTTTTCTGTTTTTGAGTATGGAGAAGATTATCAGAACTATTATGATTATTATTATGGCAAGTATCACAAAAAGTATTCCGTTGCCTTCAAGAATTGATGATATGCTTCCTGTACCTCCTCCAAATGAGATTGAGCTCACTGCAAGAGACGAATAATGAACATTGCTGTTTACATATGAAACTGCCACAGCAATGGGAAATTGAGCATTGGTATATTGTGGCGTTGATATGGAAAACGATACATTAGAATTCGAGTCCTTGTTTACTGTTATGTTTTTTGTTGAATTCAATACAGTAAAGGAGGGAGGAGTGTATACTGAGATTTGGGCAGTTATAGGATAATCTGCTATATTTGAGATGTTTACCCTTATGAGTTTGTTCTTCAATGCAAGGCTTGTAATGCCTATGGCACTAGGCGCATTCTGGTTTATGTTTACAAGGCATGGGAAAAAGGTTATGAAGGTGCTGGAGCCTTGAGAGTATCTGGTTACGAAATTCTCGACATAGCTTCCCGGCTTTGTGAAATTCTGGAAGTATATCTTTTCCAGGTATGTTGAGCTTGGGGCCACAATGGGCAATAGTATTGACGTATTGGTCGTTGCACCTTGTAAGCTAGGCTCTATGAGCAAATTGGTTGCGGTTCCGTTGCCGGAATTGGTAATATTCAATGTCATGTAGTTGTCTGTGCTGTTTACCAGCTTTGAATAGCATGTCCCTGTCAATGTGACAGTTGAGCTAAATGCAAGCGACATTGAGGCAATTAACATTAGGATAATAAGCATTATTTTCATTAGTCCCACGCAATAATATGAAAAAGAAGGTATAAAAGCATTAGACAAACAGGCTTAGCATGCTACCGGTAAGTATTTGATAGGCCTCGCAGGAGGTCCACTGGTTTGGCTCCTTTCCTTCCTTTATGTCTGTTCTTACCTTCTGCGCAAGCTCGTTGTTCCATAGTTTAGACAAGTCATAGGATACATCACGAACATTTCCTATTTTCTGGTCCCACATTATTGATGGATACACATTTCCGAAGCTATCCATGAACAGCGATGCTTCAAGACTTCTGCTCTTCATTGGGCTGTGTCCTGTTTTAGCGTATTCGACAAGCTTTCTTGTGAATGCTCCTTCTATCAAGGGTATTACTCCCACTTCGAATTGCCTGTGTTTGAGTATATTTTCAAGCTCGCCAACTATTTCAGGATTGTTTGCCCTTATGTCGTCGCTTGCATTGTTGTAGTAATTTCCAGAAACTTGTGCAAGATTTATGTGGAAGTCATTATATCTTATGTCTGGAATGTCTTTCTTCACTTCCTCATAGGTTTTTGCAAACTCGCCTTTGTTGAATTTGCTTAATGTATAGCCAAATACAAAATAGAGATTGTTGTATTCCTTTTTGAGTTCCTTCAATCGCTTGAACATTGCTATTGCCTTGTCGTAGTTGCCCGGTATTCCCCTTATCTTGTCGTGCATTTCACGATAGCCGTCAAGGCTTACAGTAACTGCAACTCTGGGTATTCCAAGTGCAAGTATCTCTCTCAATTTCCTTTCCACCATGTCCTGGTTGCATAATGAGTTAGTGGGCATTGTAAGGATGTAAAGTCCTTTTGAATTTTCCTTGAAGGTTTTGGCTATTTCTACTATGTCGCTTCTCAGGAATGGCTCACCACCTGTAAGTTCCACCCATTTGAAGTAAGGATTAGCCTTCACGAATTCGCGAACCTCGTCTATTGTCATTTCTCCCTTTGGCTTCATCTGCCATATGTTGCAGGTGATGCATCTGGATTGGCATACATAGGTTATGCAGTAATTGAGCTTGTAGGGCTGGTCTAGCTTGACGAAATTGCTCTTTATTGCCGTATTAGCAAGACTCATCAATCGTTCGACTGCCATCTATAAACACCTACCATGAATATGAATTTTATAATATATAAACATAGTGTATTATATTAATTACTTAGAGCATTACATAGAGGATTATTCGGTTATTCAGGAGTTTGCTTCTTTAAAAATAGGGTCTTATCCGACTATTGACGATGGGTTCTAAAGTTTTATATACCATTAAAAATAAGTCTTGTTGATTTTATGGCAAATAACGATGACATAGTAGCTTATATGAAGGAGCGTGCTGTTGACATAGACAAAAAAATAGATGAAACACTTACCAATAAGGATTCTGCAAGGTACTTTGGAAGTTTGCTAGGCAGAAGCGGCTATGAATATGACTTGAAGGCAATAAACAAAGCGGTTATAGATCCTGCAAAGTATCTCTTGTCATTGGGAGGCAAGAGATGGAGGCCAGTGCTAATGCTAACAGTAATAGATGCAATAGGAAAAGACTCAAACAATTTCATTGAATTCTCGATAATACCTGAAGTAATACACAACGGTAGCTTGATTCATGATGATATAGAGGACAATTCTGATATGAGAAGAGGGGCTCCAGCAGTTCACAAGAAATACGGAGTTGACATTGCATTGAATCTTGGAGATTTCATGTTCTATTTCCCCATGGTTGCACTGCTTGACAGCAAGAAGCTCACAAAGGAGATCAAGATAAAAGTGCTTGACATCTATCAGAGGGAAATGCTGAAGCTTACAATAGGACAGGCAACTGACATAGCATGGCACAATTCGCTTGTGGATTATACAACAATATCGGAAAGCCAGTACATGCAGATGGCATACTCAAAAACAGGCGTTTTGTCTGGCATGGCGGCAAAGCTTGGTGCGGCGCTGGCTGAAGCTGACGACAATACAATAGACACACTAGGAAAATTCGGCTCTTCGATAGGAGTTGCCTTCCAATTGCAGGATGATTTGCTCAACATAACGGAAAACCAGCTTTCAGTAAACAAGGGCTTCATAGGCGAAGACATAACCGAAGGCAAGGTCACATTGATGGTCATACATGCGCTTTCCAAGGCAAATGAGCAGGACAAAAAGAGATTGGAGGAAATACTTGCAATGCACACCAAGGATCAGGAAATTATCAATGAGGCAATAGCAATAATAAAGAAATACGGAGCCATAGAATACGTAAAGGAATTGGAATACACTCTTGTAAAAGATGCGTGGGCCAATGTGGAGAAGCGATTAAATGACTCTGAGCCAAAGAAAAAGCTCAAGGCAATGGTCGAGTATTTGATAGACAGGTCAATCTGACCTTTTTGAAGGAACATCTCTGCTGCTTCCGAATTCCCTCACAATGCTGCGTGTTGGTGTCTCTCTACCCATTGCCTTCTGGATACCGGCAATTACCTTCGAATTCTTGAATATGTAGTAGACAACACCTACCGCAAGTATCACCATCATCACATAAAGGCTTTGAATGCTCAGATAGCTCAATACGACCAGAATTGTGAAGAAACCAAGCACAGGTATTATCGGAAAATATTTGCTGTCGCTTATGGAATTGGTTTTCCTGCTCTTGTTCCTTCTTCTGTTAAGGAAAAGGTTCAGCGCAGCTAGGTTTATTATTGCATAGGCTGTTAACAATCCTGCGTTGGAAATCTCTATTGTTGTGGAGAATTTTATAAGAAGCATTGAGATTATTGCAACTGCAGTGACAACAAGTATCGCATTTATTGGCGTTGAGAACCTGTCTATCCTGCCAAGGGATTTGGGCATCTCGTGGTCTCGCCCCATTGCAAAAAGAACGCGCGACGTGCCAAGTATTCCTGTGAATGCCACACCGGCAAGAGCGATTATTCCTCCTATTGCTATTATGGCATCGAGAATCTTGTTGTTTGCAACGGCTATGGCCGCAGACAATGGCGAGAAGGAAGTAGCAAGTTTTGTGTAGTTGAGCATTCCCAATGCGACAGTGGCAACGGCAATGTAGAGAAAAGTGGATATTATTATCGAAAGTATTATCGCCTTAGGTATTGTCTTCTTTGGATTTTTTATCTCTCCAGACACAGTAGTTATTCTTGAGAAGCCAGTAAATGCAAAAAATATTATTGCGGTTCCTCCAAGTATTCCACTTAACCCATTGGGTAGAAAAGGAGTTAAATTAGAGGTCTTGAAAAAGAATGCACCAACAGCAACAAAGATTACAAGTATTATAATATTAACAATAACAAGAAAGGTTATTGTCTTTGAGGAATTCTTCATTCCAAGTATGTTTATTATCATGAAGAGAAGAAGTGCAGGTATTGCAAAGTATATAACAGGTATCATTGTACCGAGAAAGAAGTTTATGTAACTACCTAAACTTAAGAGAATAGCGGAAAGTGCTATCATATTCGCAAACATCCATGCCCAGCCGCCTATGAAGCCAGAGAATGGAGTAAGTGCATCTTTGGCATATTCATATACACCACCTTCTTTTGAAGTATGAAGAGCAATTTCTGAGAAACTAAGCCCAGTGAGAAGTGCAATTATACCAGCAATTATTATTGAGAAGATTACAGATGGTCCTGCAATACCTATCGAGATTCCTATTATTACGAAAATCCCTGCGCCTATCATTGCACCCAGATTTATCATAAGTACGTCCAATAAATTAAGCGTGCGTTTAAGTTTATACATGATATATCATTTTGAAAGATAATTCTTATAATAAAGAATTCCGATAATTGTCTTTGCATCAACGATTTTTCCTGTTTTTATAAGAGCAAGTGCTTTTTTCAAGGTAACTTCCTTTGTCTTTATTATTTCATCGTCTTCTAATGCTAATTTTCCTTTTGTAAGTTTTCCCGCAAGAAAAAGGAACTCTTTTCTTTTAAGAATTCCAGGACTTGGATAAAAATAAGTTAGCAATGTCATTTTGTTTGCCTTGAAGCCGGTTTCCTCCTCAACTTCCCTAACTGCAGCGTGCAATGCCGATTCTCCCTTGTCAATGTGGCCTGCAGGAATTTCATATATGATTTTGTTTATCGCTGGCCTATACTGCATTTCTAGAACTATATTGCCATTGTTGGCTATTGGAAGTATAGTAACAGTATTCGGGCTGATTATCTTATACATTCTTGAACGTCTATTCTTTATCAGAACATCGAACTCTTCTACGCTCCAAAGTCTATTCCTATGAACTATTCTGCTCATTTAATCAGTAAGTATACAATAAAAAGGATTTTACAGGTTTTTAAACAACCCTTGGAAGAAATTCCCTATTTGTGTTATTATAGAGGAAGATGAAGCAGGTGTTTGATATATGATAGTTGTAAGTATTGAAGTAGTATGCAATGTTGTTCTTGTTGTTGTAGTTGTATTTGTGTTGCAGTATATATTATGTAAATATGTGCAGGGAGAGAGATTTGAACTCTCGAACCCGCTAAGGGAACGGGCCCTAAACCCGTCGCATTTGGCCAAGCTTTGCTATCCCTGCATTGATTCTGTTTTGTTTTTAAGTGTTAAATATATATCTGTATTTTCTCGTTGGCATAAACACATACTTTATATTCTTTTAGAGGCTAAAGATAGTATTCATAAGTGCATATTATGCTCACAACAAAATACGTAAGAGACCATCTTGACGAGATAAAGGAATCTTTTTCCAGAAGGAAGAGCGATTATCCGATAGATAAGCTGCTTGACCTAGACAAGACTTGGAGAGAGCAGAAAACGCAGCTTCAGGAGCTTCAGGCCAAGAGGAACAAGGCAAGCATAGAGGTAGGAGAATTGAAGAAAGAAGGCAATGAGATAAAAGAAAAAATAGAATCGCTTGCATTCCTTAAAGAACAGATAGACGAATTAGATAAAACTGTATCGAAAAATGAGAAAGAAATTGACAAATTACTATGGAATATGCCAAATGTTCTACATAAATCCGTTAAATTCGGAAAGGATGAAACAGAAAATATTGAAATCAAGAAATGGGGCAATCCTAGAACAGTTACGATAGGCCATGTAGAGCTTCTTGAGAAAAACAAATTAATTGATATAGAAAGAGCTGCAAAAATCGCCGGAGCGCGCTTCTATTATTTACAGGGAGACTTGGTGCTTCTTGCAAAATCACTTGAAAGGTTTGCTCTGGATTCGCTTGTTAAGAAAGGTTTTACACCTTTGCAAACCCCTTATCTCATGAAAAGGGAATACTACAAAGGAGTCACAGGTCTAGGGGATTTTGAGGATTCGCTTTATGCTGCAGGCACACCCAAAGAGGCTAAAAAAGAGGAATCTGACGATGAAGAAATGTTTCTCGTTGCAACTTCAGAGCACCCCATGGCTGCGATGCATTCAGGCGAATTGTTTTATAAGGATAATTTACCGATAAAATATGCTGGTGTAAGCCCTTGTTTTAGAAGAGAAGCGGGAACTCATGGAAAAGATACCAAAGGTATCTTTAGGGTGCATCAGTTTGACAAAATTGAGCAATTTATCTTATGTACAGAAGAAGATTCATGGAAAATGTATGATGAACTTATAGCAAATGAAGAAGAGATATTCCAACAACTAGGTATTCCGTATAGAGTAGTAGAGATGTGCACTGGTGACATAGGAATAGTTGCTGCAAAGAAAATAGATCTTGAAGGATGGTTCCCAAGCCAGCAGAAGTATAGAGAAGTAACATCTGCATCAAATTGCACAGATTGGCAGAGCTCTAGGCTTGACATAAAATATGATGAAAAAGGAGAGCGCAAATATGTGCATACGCTTAACGCTACAGCCATCTCAATAGAAAGAGCCCTTACTGTAATCGCAGAGAATTATGCAAATGAGAATGGCACTATAACTGTTCCTGATGCTCTTGTACCTTACATGGGCAAGAAGATAATACAATAGCTGGTGTTTGCTTGAAGAATGAGTATGATGTTAAAAAAGAGCTTAAACGGCTTTCCTCAATTAGAGGATCCGGCACCGAGCTTATCAGCATATATGTGCCTCCTGACTTTCCCATAAGCGAGGAAATAGGCAAACTCAAGGAAGAGCACGGCCAGGCGGGAAATATAAAGTCGAAGAGCACGAAGCAGAACGTTCAGGGTGCAATCGACAGGATAATACAATATCTTAGACTTTACAAGAAACCACCAAAGAACGGAATTGCCGTCTTTGCTGGCAATATATCCAATGTGCAATCGAACCCAAACATTGAGCTTTTTTCCATTGAGCCTCCGCAGCCACTCAAATCCAACATATACAGGTGCGACTCCAGCTTCCTGCTTGAACCTCTCGAAATGATGCTCGAGTCGAAGGACATGTATGCGATAGTCGTATTGGATGGCCGTGATGCAACAGTAGGACTTCTCAAAGGCACCTATTTTGTGCTCGAAAAGAAGGTTAGGTCATTCGCGCAGGGCAAGGCAAGGAAAGGAGGCCAATCTGCAGGAAGATACGAGCGTGCAATAGAGGAGAGCATTGAGGATTACTACAAAAGCGTTGCCGATGTAATAAACGGATTGTATGCGAAATACAACTACAAATTAAGTGGACTACTTGTCGGAGGACCGGGCCCAGTTAAGGAGAATTTCATAAAGGCAAAGCACCTCAATTATCAGATAAAGGTGATAGGCACCTTCGATACGGGATATGTAGACGAGCATAGCGGAGTTAATGAGCTCCTTGAAAAGGCAAAGGACGTATTATCCCAGCAAGAGGCAGTCAAGGAGCGCGCAGTTATGGAAAAGTTCCTCAATGAAGTGTCAAGGAACGGATTAGCTACCTACGGATACAAAAACGTGAGGAATGCAATGGACAACGAGAATGTGTCCAAGCTTCTTGTAAGCGAGGATGTGGAGCTCACTGAAGTTGAATACAAGTGCGGCAAATGCGGCCAGACCGTTAAATATATAGAGCAGGGAAACACCAGGCACTCCAAGCACGATGATGATGGAGCACTTGAGATGATAAAGCAAAAAGACGTTGTTGAATCGCTCATCGAAGAAGCAGACAACAAAGGAATAGACACTATTTTCGTATCGACGAACAGCCAGCACGGCAATGAGCTTCTTCTGGGATTTCAGGGAATTGCCGCAATGCTTAGATACAAGAAATAAAACTTAGGTAATCTATTTATATTAGAAAACATAACAGTATTTGTGATATTATGAACGTAACAATAAATAGCAATTTATCGCAGATAAGAAATAGTTCAGTATTTATAATGAAAGAAGCAGCATCAAGAGGATATGCCATAGTAAATAGTAATGGAATGAGGCTTACTGAAAATGAAAAAGCCGAAGCAATCGAAACTTGTAAATTCGGCTTGACTAGAGACAGGACAGACCCGATTACAAGAGAGAAACATCATGCACATGTTGCAAACATATACATAGAGTATGATCCACAAAAATTGACCAATGTTTTGCATGCCTCGGTTTACAGATTCATTTTCCAGGATGAAATAGCACAATTTTTTAATGACATAGGTAAAGAGCTTAAAAAGGAAGAGTATGGAATTGCAAAGTGCAGCATTGGTATGAAAATGGAAACAAGAACGGTGAAATTGGCCATAAGAGAATAGATTGGCTAATATTTTATTAAAGACATTATTTCATAATCAGAGAGTTTTTCCCTTCCGTTCAGGAATGATAATTCCACAACAAATGCAATTGCAGTTATATTTGCACCTATTTCTGTTAGAAGATCAGCAGCTGCCTTTGCTGTACCTCCAGTTGCCAATAAATCATCAACAATTACAACATTGCTGCCTTTTTCTATCGCGTCCTTGTGTATTTCTATTGTTGAAGTTCCGTATTCAAGTGTATATTCTTTCTTTACCACTTGAGCAGGTAGTTTTCCTTCTTTCCTTATGGGAATGAATCCCTTTTTCAATAGATACGCAAGTGCGCTCCCTATTATGAAGCCCCTTGCCTCTATTCCAACTATGTAGTCTATGCTTTTGCCATCGAGTTTCGATGCGAGCTCTTCCATGCAAACAGCAAAAGCATCTGGATCCTTGAGCAATGGGGTTATGTCCTTGAATAGTATTCCTTTCTTCGGATAATCAGGTATGTCCCTTATCTTGCTTTTTATGTATTCATCTTGCATGGGCACACTAGCTTATTTGAGAAGCTACTCCGCATTCGCTAAGGAATAGCTGCGTTCCTGATATGTACATGTAATTGGGCTTGATTATTGTCGAGTTTGTTTTGCTGTAGTTTATGTAGATGGTAGGCTCTCCTTTTGTCGTATTCAAACAATTCTGAAGGCTTGTGTTGTATACCTTGCTCGAATTGATGTTGCCCAAACCTACGCTCCTTATGCATTTGGTATTGTTTATTATGTTGTAGTCTATGGTGCTGGCATTCCTGTGGTTTGTCTTGTTGGATATTATCTGTATTATTATTGCGGTTGCGCAGCCTACGGTTCCGCTTTCTACGGTTCCATTGTAGGCCGTTGAGAATATATCAACTCTTGGAGCTGTTTCAAAGTTGTGCTTGAACGCAGAGAAATTAGAATTTTGATTATTGCTTGATGATGTTTGTGCGAACAGTATAGCAAAGGCAAGTATTATGATTATTATCACAATAGCTGCGACATATTTTAGGTTAGGGCTCGGTTTCTTTGTATCTTCTTTTTTTGCAGATTTTGCATCTTTGATCGCAGTTTTTGGCTTAGCTGCTTTAGCATCTTTTGGCATTTTATCACTTTATACGTTGTTGAATATGGAAGCTAATGTGCACTGGCTTCCCGTAGCCACGCTTCCCTGGGCATATAGCACAGTTCCATATAATCCTTTGTACACCAATTCGTTGTTCTGCGACTGGCTTATGAGTATTACAGGCTTGTCTGCGCTTAATATATCGACATAGCAGTTGAGTCCCAATACGGATATGTTCGACCCGCTTACGCAGGAGTAATTGCTCAGCTTTATGGTTTGTACTGTCTTGCCTGCCTTTGAGAGATAGCTTTGCAATGTATTGGTGCAGCTGGCTATGGAGGCATTGGAAGCGGCACTTTCATTCAATGCGATATATACGTTGCTGTTTGTCCTGACGCTGTTGAGGAAATAATTGAATGGAAGGAAGTTGTTTGCGTTGGATGCATAGGCATATGTCGCATAGGTATAGATTAGAACGATTATGAACAATGCAACAAATATTATGATCCATCTGGTCTGCATTTTCTTGTTGTTCTTCATTTTGCCTTTCCTTATTATCCTGAAATAGGTTATTATGTAGATTACAAGAATCACTAGCATTCCTATTATGAATGATTCTATTGCAGCGTATAAGGGTGCGCTTGCTATTCTTGATGGAGCATAGGAATTCGAATTTGACAGTATTGAATATATGAACGAGGAATCGAATTCCTTTATCAGATAGCTTATGGTAAGAGGCGCAACAAACACAGCAGATTCCACTCTTATGCTTTGGGCCGTTGGCAGTATTGCAGCAATTTGAGTTGAATTGATCCTGCTGCCTAGTTCAAGATTGATATTCTGCTGCTGGTTTGCAAGGCTTGCAAGCCTTGAAGGAACTTGCTCGTAGCTTAATTGATCGGCAAGTATCGTGCCAGTATTGTTCTGCGAAATTCCATAAAGCTGATAGTAAGTTGCATTCGCATTCTTGTATATGCTTGTTGAATTGGCTATTAGTGCAGTAAGCGTCTTGTTCGCAACGCCTATGCTTTGATTGACTCCTAGCTTTTGTATTGCCTTGAATTCGATAATTAGAGTCTGTATTGATGAGCCTAGCGATGCGTTGTTGTATTTCAACAGCAACGTCTGTGAATTATTCACTATTAGATTGTATTGGGGAGTCAATGCACTTATCATTGAATTAAAGGAATTTCCGTTCTTCTGCTCGGTATAGGCATTGAGATATGAGGTTGCAAGTGCAGTTGAATTGGCGCTTATCGAGGCAAGTCCAGCTTGGCTGGGAAGAGATGCCTCCAAAGTTGAGAGTGTTCCCTGTATATTGCTCAGTTTTGTCGTATTGAAAGGCACAGAGTAGCAATAGCCAACAGCTGTGCAGTACCATGGTTGGTTGAATGGGTTTCCTCCGCTGTTGCAGTCGGCAAAGCTTGTGCCGAATGGTGGAGGAAATACCGGATTCTCGTCGAATTCGTTCTGCACTGTGCTTAGGTTCTGCGTTATCGTGTATAATTGCGATACGACAGTTCCTGCGTTGTTCTTGTTTATGCTGCTAAGCGTTGATTCAAATCCCTTGTAGCTGTTATTAAGAATGCCGTATTGAATGGAAATGTTCATTATTCCCAGTCCGAAGGTGCTGTTAACGCCGCCTATTGCGTCAAGAACTTTCTTGCATACCGGAATTGATTGGCATGAAACGCAGTTGTTCTGGAAAGTGCATGTATTCGCATTCAGTCCTGTTTCCTGCAAGCAATCGGAAAGATTTGCGTGGCTGTACTGCATGTATTCTCTTATCGATGAATTCAATGAATTGAGTGTTGCGGCGCTTGGATAGGCCCTTGCGTCTATGAATGGAGTTAGCACGTTGTTTATTATCAAAGGATCAGTTACAAAGGTGTAGTTGCTTGAGGCATTGCTGATTATAAGGAACCTGTTGTTTGCTCCGGGAAGCTGCATCACCACATAGGAATTGCTGTTGAACGATTGATTGTAGAAACTTGAGTTGCTTATGAGCGAATTAGGCAGGTAAGTGGAAAGATAACCATTCAAGCTGGCCGCATGCACACTTAGGAGCAATGCAAATGACAACATAATAGCAATTAGGTAAATATTCTTATTCACTGCCACACCGAAAATAATCATTAAATATTATATGAGAAGGTTTATAAAGATAATGAATTAATCCGTAACTTTACAGAGGTAAATTCCGGTTCTTTTGATTGATAATTGGAATTGCAGCGAGCGTATGCTATGCCAAGCAGCATAAAAAAACAAGGAAAAGAAAAATAATAGAAAATTAAATAAAAATTAAAAAAGAAAAAGAAAAAAGAAAGGCCCGATTATTGGGCCTGTGCGTACAACTGCTGTATGAATGAATTTCCTGCTGCGTTGGTCTGGTTTGCATAGTATCCAGCTATCAATACTCTGTTTGTTCCATAGGCTTGTACAATTGGCTGTGATCCTGGTGATACAGTTATGTTATACGAGTTCTGTAACTGCTTTGACAGAGAGTTTACATAGCCGCTTCCTATCAAGATCAAGTTGCTTCCAGGGTTTGCCTGTGAATCCAATACAACTAATGGTGTTGTAGTAAGATTGCTTAGCAATACTGGTGTGCTTGCGCTTGTAACGCTTGGTGTTGCTGTAATGTTGTTTATTCCTGTTATGGAATAGTTTGTGCTTGAAAGTGATATGTTCGCGCTAACCTTTCCGATAGTTACGTTTGCTATGTTTGTCGCTTGGCCTACGCTATATGGACCATAGGACTTGTAGCTCTTGGTTACTGATGTGTTGGAATTTGCTGGGCTTATTACAAATTGCAGCCAATCCTGTGCCTTTGCAAAGTTAAAGGTTACCAAGCTTGGTGTTATTGACACTAACTTGCTTCCCTTTTCTGTTCTGAAACCTTGCTGCACTGTGTATGTCGATGCTGTTCCTTGTGTGTTTGTTATGTACGTTGCGTTGTTCTTTGTTCCTGAATGGAAGTTGTCCGCTGCTACAGAGTAGTTCAACTGGAATATTGGGCTTGCTACTACACCTGCGCTCGAGTTGTCTATACCTACAGTGAATCCATCAACTGCTACTGTGTTGCTTGGTACTGGCTGTTCACCCATTGTGAAGGTGAAGTACTGGCCTATACCTGTTGATCCTGTTCCTGCTGGTGTTGTGGATTGTGTCAATACCAATGTGTTTGTTGGCTGACCATTCTGCTGGTTGTAGATTGTGTTTCCTGTTGCTGTTGTGGACAATGCATCAAAGTTCTGGTTTGTCAATGAATACAGAACGCCTGGCACACCTGTTGCTTGTAATGTTGCAAGCAATACTGTGTTTGCTGGTGTATTTGCATTTGGTGCGTTAACTGTTACTGAGAATGTGTTTGCTGGAGGCAATGCCCTGCTCAACTTTATGTCTGTTACGTTGAATGCGTTTGTTCCAAGAACCATTGTTGCCGTGTTTGTGGTAAATGTAGCAGATTGGGACTGTATGTTTCCACCTGCAGCTGTTGCATAGTAGACATATACTGTCAATGGGTTTGTTGCGCTAATCCAAGATGCTCCTCCTGAACCTAATGCGAAGTTAAGGTTTACTACTGTGTTGCTCACAGCCAATCCTGTTGCTGCTGAACTTGCTGTTGCAGCCTGTATGTTGTTTCCTGTTTCAGTCAACTTGTAAGGAGTCAAGTCGTAAAGAACGCTTGTTCCTGTTTGACCTACGTAGCTGAATGCATTTGGTATTTGGCTTGTCAATGTAAGCTCAGAGGCTGGTTCTGTTATGTTTGTTATTCCCAATCCTGGAATGTTGTTTGGGTTTGCACTTGCTCCACCTGGCTGGCTTTGGTATTGCACTGTTCCTGCACTTGAGGTTTGAAGTGTTACTGAATCCAATTGGCTTGTGCCAAGTGTATCACCAACAAATGTTGCCTTTATTGCCTGTGGGTTTTGTATGAAAGTAAAGCTCTGTCCCGGTGCAAGGTTCTGTGGAGTTGTGTTGTATATTATTATGCTCTGTAATGCCTTTGCCTTTGCTGCTGTAGATGATGTTGTGTTTGTCCATAGCAAGTTTACATAGTAGCCTGGGTTTGTTGTTTGGTTGAATACCTTACCATCGCTTATGTTGTATACGTTTGTGTACAATTGGATCTTTGCCCATTTCTGGTAGGCATACAATCCTGCGAATGTTTGGTTTACGCTAACATACAATGTGTGTCCAGTTACGTTGAACTTGGTTGTTCCTGAACCTGGGGTTATCGAGCTTGTGTTTGTCAATACATTATTATATAGTATTGAAAGAGAAGCTGGGGATACTCCATTCTGGTTTGGTTGACCCAAGTCTGTAAGCTGTACAGTCCATGGACCTGATGTAATGTTATGACCTACATATACTGTAGTCAATGGTATCAATGAAGATGCAAGCTGTATCTTACCTCCATTTACTGTTGTTGAGGAAGTTACAGTGCTTGATGGACCAACTGCTGTTATTATTGTCCAGTTCTTGCCTAGCAATTGTATTGGTGCATTTATCTGCACTTGTCCATTTGATATGGAGTTCTGTATTGGTGATCCGAATGTGTATTGGACTGCACCTGCTGCATCCATCCACATGAATTGGTTTACCAATGATCCAGAGTTTCCTTGGTCAAATACTGGGTAACCAGTTAACCATAGATAGGATGTTTCTGAATTTCCTCCCTGTGAGCTTAACAATCCACTATATTGTGAATTTGTTATTTGCATTATGTTGTCGTTGTTGTTCAATGTAAAGCTCGAGAACGATACTCCGCCTCCGTTGCTTCCTGCAGTTATTGAGGTTCCTGTTGGAGGATTACCTGCTGCAGTATATGGAGATGCAAGTGGAGATATTGCAATGCTTGTCGAATGTGGGAATGCATATTGTCCAGTACCCTGCAAGTTCTTTGTGTTCTGTGGCGAATTCAATACAACTGCTCCGTTAAGAACAGATCCTATTAATGCGCTGAACAGATAAGTACCTGCCGCTTGGCCAACTGATCCGCTTTCGTTCAACCAGACCTGCTGATTGGACAGTGTGTATTTTGGTGAGGAAACTGAAACATGCAATACGCTTTGCGCCTGGGCTGCATTAACTGATGCAGTTACTGGTACGCTTGTGTATGCTAGGTTTCCTACTGCTGCAGCGATGTTTCCTGCAGTTACTCCGTCCCATGGTTGGGCGGTTGAACCAATTACAATCTGAACTACGGGTTGTCCACCATTATTTATTATTGGGACATTTTGGAAAGTTATTGGGCCTGCGAACGCAAGACCGATACCTAATAAAGCAGCTCCTGTTACTACAGCTGCTATTCTCTTTGCACTTAGAGTTTTCATGTTCTCACTTTGAATGTTTGAGAATATAGTCTAATGAAAAGTATTTAAATACATATGCTATGTATAATAGTTTTTTTATATATTTGATTTTATAATACGTTGATTGTCATACATGGTATCTTTTATCAACGCTTTCCTCGATGTGTCATCCCGATAATTAATTGGCTTTTGAGCCTATGCTTTGCTTTTGAGTTTTAAAGCCCTTCAAACTAATTTGCACAGTAATTAATAAAAACCTTTAAACAATATGTTATGCAAGATTCATTTCTTAATTTTGATTGACTTTGCTGATTGGGATGAAAGTAGATAAGTATTATGGCTCTGCAGGCAACGAAAGCTCAAAGGACAGGGAAGAGCACTACGTTGAAGAGCATAAAGGCTCCAAATTCGGCTCCAAGCTTGACAATGCATTGGATTATGTTGAAAAGAACAGATTTGTAGTATTGGCCATTGCCGCATTGATAATAGTTATTGCGATTTGGCTGAGAACCGGCTTGCTCCAATTCCAGGGGCTCTTCGAACCTGACGGGTTCTTCTATTATAGTGTAATAAGAGCTGAGATCAATTCACACCATATAGTCAATTATCTGGGCATTTCGGGCTTCCCCTCCCATAACTTCATAGGAGAGGCGCCGGGATTGCCCTATATAACTGTAATATTCTACTATCTCCTCAACGGCTTCGGCATATCGGCATTAGCGATAATGAGATGGATGCCCATACTCTTTGGCGTCATATATACAATACTTGCCTATTTCCTTGCAAAAGAATTGTCCAACAGCAGAAGTCTTGGGCTTCTAGCAATGGCCATGGTTGCACTTTCAAGCGGCAACATAGCAAGAACCGCAGGAACCGTATACAGAGGAGACACCTTTGTTAGCTTCTTCATAATGGTTGCGCTCATATTCATGATCCTTTCCTTCAAGGCCAAGAGGGCCAGCCTGAAGAAGTACATATATGCGATTGTCTCGGTAATAGCACTGGGCACAGGCATAGTGATATGGAACGGTTCGCCTTTCGTTATTATAGTATATATGATGGCTCTGGCGCTTGCCATTGCCTATGGCTTTGTCTTTGCTGATAAGGAAGTCCTATACTCCAGTCTTGTGCTTTCCCTTGCGTTGGTGCTTACATTCGCAGTTCAACGATTATACATTGCACTGGGATGGGCAAGGGCCTATCTGCCATTGTCCAATGCAAGCTTCTTCGTGCTTTACATACCGATACTTCTCGCAAGCATCGCAACCTATTTCCTAAACAGCATGAGAGAAAAGAGCGCACTCATAGGCAGGTCCATTTACAGGATAGCCATACTTGCTGCAGTTGCATTTGTGGCATTTATATTGGTATACGGACTGTTCGGCAACTTCATAAACAGCATAGCATCGCCGATAACAGGACCACCAATCAGCGCAACCGCAGCTGCAAATCAATCCAATTCTACAAAGCAGGCGATACAGCAGACAACCCAGGAGCTGCAGCCTCCAAGCTGGGGCTTTTTGGTATCTAGTTTCAATCTTCAATTGTTCCTTGCACCCATAGGCATTGCGCTTTTCGCGATTATCGCAATACTAATATACAATAAAGATTCATTGATAAAGAAGGAGCATTTCAACATAAGCATCATAGCATTTATAGTGCTGTTCTCGTATCTGGCAATAACGGCATATCTGCAGAGCGCGGCCATAAGATTCAATGCGCTTGTATCCGTTCCCATTGCCATATTTGCAGCCTTCGCGGTTTATGCGCTTGCTAAATTGATATATAATCTTCAATCAAGGAACAGACTATTGATTTTTATTGTGCTTGCAATTGTTGCCATAATATTAATTGTAATGGTATGGAACATCTGGAGTTACATGCAATCGCAATTCATTGCGGTTGTTGCTGCAGTAATTCTCATAATCGCGGCGCTTGCCGTTGCACTAATATACAGTGCATACGCACTGATAACAAAAAGACTGAAGTTCAGATATATCGCGCTGGCTTTGGTGCTTGTGCTTCTTCTGTTCAGCTTCTATAATACTTATTTCGAGTCATTCACAGCTGCGCAGGCAGATGGGATAAATCCACAGTTCCTTACCGCAATGACATGGCTCAAGAGCAACAGCAATGCCAATGCGACCGTATTGGCACTATGGCCAGACGGTTCTGTGGTTGAGGCATGGGCCAACAGGACCAGCTACATGGACAGCGTAGGAGGAGAGAACAGCACAAGGATATTGCCCTTTGCGCAGTGGCTCTTCAACACAAGCTACGATACCCAATACTTGTACAGCATAAACAAGCCGGAGTATCTAATTACCAGGAACTTCTGGTATGATGAATTAGGAGGCATTGCACAGGAAGGATTGGTGCAAAATGCATCTGCCTATGGCTACATAATACTTAACTCGTTGAATTCAACGTCGAATGGGACCTCAAGATTCTTTATATTCAGCTCGACAACTCCACCCTATTACAAGAGCGAATTGGTAATTACAGGTCAACCAAACAGCACAACCAAGTATGCAGCGTATTTAGGAACAGCTAACGGCACAAGGCTTGTCCTTATGAAGAACGTTGTGTTCTTCAATTCATCCAATGCAGCATACAACATAGTCAATTCCAGCAGCAGCGAAAACTCGATAAACTTCTCATTGATGGTATCGTTTGATGGCAGCGAGATAAATGGCGCTTACATACTGGGTCCAAAGCTCTTCACGAGCAACTTGTTCCAGTTCACCTTCCTGTGCAACAGCTTTGAATGCCCTTACAACAGAAATGGAAACGTCACATTCACTAATGTATACAGCAACGGCGATACAAGAATATACAAGATAAACTACAACAAATAATCAGAAGTTGCCTATGCCGAATTTGCCGGCCACTTTAAGCAACGGATTGTAGTCCTTTACGTATATGTTCTTCTTGAATGGGGTTCCTCCAAACCCAAGCTTGAATTTCGCTACAGTGGTAGGATTGTCCATGTCCTTTCCTATGCCAAAATAGAGCTTCCTGCAATGTTGCTCTTTACCGTATTTCATTGCATTGTAGTAAAGGAATCTTGAGGCATGGCTGCACAGCTTCCCGTATTGCGGGTCTATTACCCTGTAGGAGCAGATGCTCTGCGTCCATAATATATCGTCTTCAATGACAAAATAACCTCCTTCAAGCATTATATTCTCGTGATAGGTAGTTATCAAAAAGCCCTTGTACTGCTGCAATGATTCCTTTGTGTAGGGCTTGGGATACAGTTTTTTTAGCTTTAGGAACTTGTTTTGAAGTGTTATGTAATTATCCCAGTCCTCGTTTATTCTATAGGTTATTCCTGCCGTTACTGCTCTATGTATGTTGGCCCGCGTTGTTCCATCAAAGCCGAAGCCGTCAAGCTTGTAGTCATTGCTGTAGGGCTTGTCAAGATCAACGGATGTATGCCATATCTCATAGGCTTCGAACCCGTTTGGCTTTATTTCCGAGTCTTCCTTTTTGCACAGCGAATAAACTAATCTATCGCATCCCTTCTGGTCTTCAGGAATTTCTGCAAATGAAATGGAGCGTATCTTGAAACCCTTGAACCTGTTTTCCATTATTATCATTTAATCACCAGTTTTTGCGCAAGCTTCCTTGAAATGGAGCACATGGAGAAATCAAGATGCACGATCTTTCCCGAAGGAATATTATCACCTACTGTTGCATGCCTCATCTTTCTTGCAAAATTAACAAATGTTTCATAGGTCCAGAACTTGTAGAATATGTAATTCAAATATGCGTTGAATTCTGTGGAGAAATCTGGATTATTGAGCTTGCTTTTTATATTTAGAAAGCCAATGCATCTTGATTTGTTGACAACAACCATTCCGCCGCGAGGGCTTGAAAGAGGCTTATCACTTCCGAAGCTGTAAAGAGTGAAATCATGCCTTTTCTCCGGTTTCATGGCATTTTTAGCGTTGTCGCTTATGGAGAAAACAGAATCAGGAGCTTTGATTGCAGGATCGGTCATTACAATAACATCATTATTCCTCATTTTTGCAGGCTGCCTTGTATAGTAAAGTATTTCATAGCCTGCAGTTTTAGAGGCAAGCGTTACCACATAGCATATTTTTTTGGGCAGGAACACTCTTTTGCATTTGAATTCCTTGTTCAAATACTTCAATATGTGATACAACCCATTTCTTGCCTCGTAGAACATTGCGCGGTTTTTTCCCACTTGCTTATCCATGGAAATATCAAAATTATCTCCTCCAAGCGGAGAAGTTATTATTTCAAGTAATGAATACGGACAGTGATATTCCCTTATTTAAACACCTTTGCAATATTCTTATTTCTTGCTTGCATAGAGATATCCAAAAAATATTTTTTTGTTTATTTTTCTGTTGTTGTTGTAAGTAGGAGAATCGTAGTCGCAATTAAAGTTGTTTTCTCTTAGTTTTTTTACTATGTTACGATATCCCTGATGGTATTCCATTATTATCTCTTCTATATTATCAAATGTTTTGCTGCTTGCGTTTCCTATGAGAGGGTATTCGCACCCTTCGCAGTCTAGTTTGATTACCATGCGCTCTTTTATCTTCTCGTTTATGGAGTTTAGAGGCGGACATGGCTTGTTTATGATGGTTATTCTTTTCTGCAGATTGTTCTTCCTTACATTAAGTTTCGCAATTCTGGCTGCCTGCTTACTAACTTCATAGGCATATACGTGCTTTGCTCCATTCAGTGCAAAATATATGCCGCTGTCCCCAAAAGCAGCGCCCACGTCTATTACAATCCTATTCTTTACGTTTAATCTACCGTATTGCTCTTTTTCGAAAGTCTCGGCAAGGAAATATTTTATATCATTTAAATCTTTTTTATCAGATACATAAAAAGAGACTTTCTTGCTTTTGTAATTTAGTGCAATATAGTTATTCCTGTACTCTGCATTAAGTGGAATAGGTTTTAATGTAAGCTTATTCTTGATCCTGTTCAAATGTGCTGATGCATAATCAGTTACGCTCAAGTTATTCATTAATATCGCCTAGTTCAAACTAAGGAAGTTTAAAAACAAACATTAATATTAATTAGAAGGATTATTTATTAGCTTTGTCTAGATTAGATTTGCATTAGAAAAATAAGGAAAATTTATCATCGGTGCTTGATTTGAAAAAAGTATATTTAGTTGGACTGGACAGCGTGCCATTATGGATCCTGGAGAAACTGCCAGACACAAAGGAATTTGAAAACATACACAGGATAATGAAAAAAGGCAAGATAAAAGATCTTCTGACAACAATGATGCCAGTAACAAATGCAGCGTGGGGTGCAATATACACAGGATTAAGCGAATCGGAGCTGGGCATCTACGATTTTCTGATACTTAACAAAGATTACAAGCTGGATCTGGTTGAATATGACAACGTTGCATATCCACCAATCTGGGAGAGCCTGAACCTCAAATCATTGGTTATAACCCCAGCAACGTACGTAGAAGTAAGCAGGAAAAGCAATGTTGACATGATAAGCGGATTCCCATATCCCTATAACACAAATAACCAAAAATTGAAACTTCTTATGAAGAAATACAATTTCTACCAAGAGGCGGCAGTTGAAAAAGATGTAGAAAGCAGAAAGATTAGCCCAGAAGAAGCGGCAAAACTTTTTGTAGACAAAATAAGAATAAGAAGAGAGATAGCCAGTGAAATGTTATCAGAGAATGAATATGATTTTGTATTCATATGCATAACGGAAACAGATAGGATACAGCATTTTACACTTAGTAGAGATAATTACATGGATTATCAATTACCTATTTTTGCAGAAATTGATAAACTGCTTAAGTATATACTAGAAAGAATCGAGAGAGAGGATGGCACACTTTTGCTTGTATCTGATCATGGAGGCCAGGCTGTACACAAAAAATTCCTGATAAACTCGTGGCTCATACAGAACGGGTATGCAAAACTGAAAGATGAAAACAAGAATGTTGTTTTAGCAACTTCAATTACAAATAACGAAATGGTAAGAAAAATATACGACAAAATGCCCAAAGTAATAAAGAAAAAGGTAATAAGCAGTGGGATTGCAGATACCTCATTCAAGCCATTAGATCTAGACATGAAGAACACAGTTGCGTTTTCTGCAACAAGCACCGATGCAATAGTTCCCATTTGGATAAATGATTCGCGGTTTGCAGAGGGCAGCAACGCGAATCTCAAATTTAAGGAAAAACTTATGGAAGACTTGAAAAAAATTGATATGATAGAAAATGTTTTAGACGGAAAAAAATACTATGGAAATACAAACAAATTCATAGTGCCGGACATACTTCTTGAGGCAAAAGGAGGTTACAGCATAAAGACAAATGAAATTGATACCGAATTGATAAAAGAATTGAATGTAAACAGAGGGGGCGACCATACAAAATACGGAATTATAGGAGCATATCCGAACATACTGGAAAACAAGGATTATAATGTAAAGGAAGTTGCATCAATAATAAAAAAACTATACGGAAAGAAGAAGTAACTATGATGCTAAAAGAATTTAATGCAAAGTTTTAAATACTTTTTAGTATTTATAATTATATATAATTATAGCAGATGGTAGTATGGCAAAGGGAAAAAATGAAATAAAGGACAAAGTAGAACAACCAAAAGAGGACGAATTTGGCTCTGACAGAACTCAACGATGCATAGATCTTATGAAGCCTGAAATAAGGGCATTATTAAATAGTTCATTGGATGAGAAAATAAAAAAGACGGATGAAATAATTAGGGAAACATTTAAGAAATATAAAAATGCGGGCGTTGGATTCTCTGGAGGATCCGATTCATTATGCATGCTTCACCAGGTATTAAAGGTAAAGCACGATGTTCCTATTTTAATGGTAGATACTTGTTATGAATTCGAAGAAACAGCAGAATTTGTAAATAGGATAAGAGAGGACTGGGGAATAACAAGCCTTACCATTGTAAGAACATACCCGGATAGAATGGAGGAATTCAAATCCAAATTTGGATTTGGAACAACAGAATTTACTCTTGCCTTTAACAAGGCCAACAAAATAGAGCCTTTGCTTAGCGGAATCAAGCTATTAAATATGGATGCATTCATGGGAGGTATACGAGGAGTTGAGCATGAAGAAAGAGCCAAAGAAAGCATATTCTCACCAAGGCCGAATCTTAATCCACCACATATGAGAGTTCATCCGATATTATTCTGGAAAAGGGAAGACGTAAAAGAATATTTAAAAATAAACAATCTGCCGCATCACCCAATATATGACAAAGGATACACTTCATTGGGTTCCACTTTAGATACTACTCCAAATAAGAGTCCAGAGATGCATGAAAGGGCAGGAAGAGGAGTAGCCAGGGAAAGAGCAATGCAAAGGCTTAGGGAATTAGGCTACAATTAAGGTTGATGAGTTTTATACTCATCAATTTGTTTATTTTATAGAAGTAGCTACTGTACAGAATCTATTTATTCGATTGAAAAGATATTTATTAGATTATTGCACTTATCTAATTGATCCTATGGCAGATAGCTTAAAACACTATAAAAGATTCCTTACTAAATGGGACAGCATAAGGAAACTGAAGAAAGAACCAGTTACTTTGATACTCTCGCCGCACATGGACGATGTTTTCCTTTCTTTGAATTCTGCAATAGTTTCGCATAAACTCGGAACTAACATAATCGCAATAAATGTTTTTACAGCTACAGATAGTCTTGTAAAAACAAACGTGAAAAGCGACTTCAAGGCACTTGCAAATGCAAGCCTTACAAGAATGAAAGAGGAATTATCTTACTCAGATAATCTTAAAACTAAAAAGATATCTTATCTTCCACTTTTCTTGGGCTTCAAGGATGCTGCAGTTGATACTTATTACCAGTTTATATTGGCAAAGCAGTTGAAAAAGGCGAAAATAATTGGAGACAAATATGTAAAAAAACGCGCTGAAGAGTTGATGTTTGAGGAAGCAATAGGTTCAATAATGGGCCAATTAGAAAGCAATATACAATACATACTAGCGCCTATGGGAATTGGAGATCATCTCGACCATATAATGCTAAGGAATTTTGCAGAATCTCTTGCAAATGATTTCAGGATAGGATTATACGCAGATATTCCATACATAAGTGAATACAATTATAATTCGATACAAAAATTGAAAAGTGCAGTTCCAAAATCTTTCAGCACATATGATAAAATTAGTTTCAATGCAAAGGAAAAAACATCACTCTTCAAGAAAATGTATGCAAGTCAGTACGACAGCGGGATAGTAAAACAATTGAAAGACATAGAAACTGCAACTGGGGAAGTAATTTTCTGGAACAGATAAAAGGTTTATAGTATTAACTTACTTGCTTTAATCCTGTGTATTATGTATCCAAAGACACATATTTTTAGAACTCTGGATCTTACTATAAGTTCCACTGATTACATTAGTACGTCCAACTACTACATCTAAAAATGGTTCTGAAACACTAGCCAGGAACGTTTGCTTCTGTTGTTCTTCTTGAAGAACTTTCTCTCTTCTCAAATGTCTTTCAATGCCCTTTCTATTTACATAATAGATTATTCTGGTCCATGCCAATAGATCATTTTCATCGAAATCGTTTCTAATGTTTTTAATTACATTATCTAAATGCTCTTTGGCTATTACGGTGTTATGATCACTTAAATAAAGCTTCATTAAACTGATGAAACCACTTCCTCCAATCCCGAAAGGATTTTTGATATACCTTTCTACTTCTTCTGCTTCCTCTTTTGCCTTTGCAAGTAATTCTTTTGGTATTGGTTTCTTTGGCCACCACGGACCATTTTCATTGGTTAATCTTTCTTTAGGAACTTCAACCAATCCAAGATCTGTATCGAATGCATGATTTAGAAAATCTTCTCTGCCGCAGCATCCAAGCATAACTATTGTTGCAGCTTCTATTGTTAATTGATCAAAAACATCATCCAATCTTCTAGTTTCCTTTATTCCTGGATCTCTATAAACACCACGTGCCATTGTATTGTGTTGGCCAAACCATCCGCCAGTATCGTAATGAGTGTATCCTGGTGGTGCTTTCAGTATTTCTCTTGTGGAAAGGCTTTTGCCTTGCATGCCTCCATAGTAAAGTATATCTCTTGGTGCAGTTGGAGAACCTAGAAGCTGCCTTCTGTCAGTATCATATGCAACTGCAAATGAGTAAAACTTGTTTATAGCACCTATATTCTTAAGTCCTGTACCTATTACAGTAGATACGAATTCCCTTAACTCTTCAGGAACTTCAGCAGAATTTGTCAATTTCTTTAATATTTTTCTAGAAGCATTAAAGCTAAGTTCATCGTGATGTAAACTTGAGGCTAAATCTATCTGTTGAGTTGTAAGCATCTTTTCAGTATGCCTTCCAAGGTCATGAAGAAGTGTTATTACAGCAGTGGTAAATATAGTTGCGTTGTCGGTATCTATTCCTCTAGCCTTGTCATCCAGTAAGCAAAGCATCGATTCTGAAAGATGGAATATGTCGTGGCTCTCTGATAGTATTTGAGGTTCATTTATTTGCATTGCTTTTACTGCATCACTTATGAATTTTGCCGCGATAATTTGATTATCCTTTTCATCAAACCATAGGTTGAATTTGTCAAACGCAGCGGCAAGAGATTTATCATCCAAATCTGGATGTCTTTCTAATACTGCATTGAATCTTTCATGGTACTCATTTGCCCTTAGTATTAGATTTTGACCGTGAAACGGAGATTTGACGCTTGTCCTTAGTATAGCATTTAGCGTTGCTGGATTAACACTCGTTAATCTTTGCGTTCCACTCACTTTATCACATTATAATAACAACATATGAAATATAAATACGTTTTCATTTGTCGTTCGGAGTTAGCATTTTTGCCATTTTAGGTATTATAACTTCGTCTCCAAATTTCTCTTTCGTAAGAACTGATATCTTTTTCTTAAGTTTAATATAATCATTTTTGCTGGCTTTCCATATTTTGTAATATTTGAGTATTGCATTCGCAAAATCATCTGTATTGAAAGGCTTTATCAAAGAACCTTCCACGTTATCTGTAATTATTCCTTTGTAGCCTTTTCCATCAAATACAACTATTGGTAATCCAAGCGCCTGACCTTCAAGGAAAACCAATGGGAAATATCTAAGTTCTTCTCCTCTTGCAGTAAATGCCAATAGATTTGCATCCTTGTAGCCTTCCTTTACTTTAGCATAGGGCACAAATCCTGGCCATTCAACATTTTTGCCATGCCTAGACACGAGTGCTTTTATAAGAGGTTCTCCGTCCTCGCCTCCGCCATACACCCTAAATTTAATCGAGGTTTCTTTTGCCAAAACTTTTTCAACTACGTCGCAGAAAAGATCTACACCCTTTTGATACTTATCAAGTCTTCCAACCCATAAAACAGTAAATTCGTTTTTATTGAATGGTAATTTGTTGTTTTTGAATTCTGCAAATCCAGGTACAAGATATGGTTTTGCGTTTGGAATGTTATCCTTTACTAATTGTGCGTCATATGAATTAAGAGCATGATAGTACTTTATTTTGTTTAGAATTCTTCTGTATGCCCATTTTTGCATGTTTGATTTAAATCCTTGACTCTTGTCGAAAAAGCTTGAGAAAAGATAATTTTGTATTGCAAACACATACTTTGTATTGAACTTGTTTGAATAGTTTACAGCATGATTTAGAATAAGTGGATTTTGGCTTATCCCATATATTGAATCTGCCTCTTTTACTGCTTCTCTAAGTTCATTCAAACCTTCTGAAGTGGGTATCATGAACAAGAATTCCTCGTTACCGTAAGTTTTCATCCTAAAACTTCTGCACTTTACATCAACAATGTCTTTTGGACTTATACTGTACTGTTTTAGGAGTTTAGATTTTTCTGTTCTTATAAGATCTTTTTTTGATATGGGATTTAGTATTTTAACATCAAATTTGTATCCAAGTTTATGATATAGGTCAAATGCTAGGTGCTCTCCTCCTCCGAAAGTTGCCAATGTGTTTGGTATTATCAGCAGATTTGATTTTTTAGATACCATATTAAGCACATGATTGATAGAATATTTAGATATTGATTTATCTCATTTATTGCCAATCAAGAGATTGTAGACAGTTCTTATATATAACTTTCTAGGACAATTATATAAAGTGAATAATAAGTATGTTTGGTGAATTTGATGAAAATATTAATAACTGGCGGGGCGGGTTTTATAGGGAGCCATATTTGTGAAAAATATGTAAAAGAAGGACATACTGTTTTATGTTTAGATCACTTTGAGAGTGGGAACATAAGCAATATAAGAAGTTTGTTGCATCTTAAAAACTTCAAACTTATAACAGGAGACGTAAGGAACTTAGAAACTGTAGAAAAAGCAACAAATGGTGTTGATGTGGTATTCCATTTGGCTGCCCAAATTCATGTAGATAGATCAATAATAGAGCCAAAATTGACATACGATACAAATGTTATGGGGACCTTGAATGTACTTGAAGCAGCAAGAATGCTTGATGTAAAAAAGGTAATATATGCTTCTTCTAGTGAGGTTTACGGTTCTGCACAAACAGTTCCGATTAAAGAGGACCATCCACTTGATGCACCTCATATATATGGTGCAAGTAAAACAGCTGCTGATAGAATGTGCCTTGCTTACATAGATACGTATGGTATGGATGTAGCAATAGTTCGAAACTTCAACATATTTGGACCAAGACAAAGAGACACTGGTTATGGAGGAGTTATCTCAATATTCGCAAAAAGAGTAATGAACAATGAACCTCCGATAATATATGGTGATGGAAAACAAACAAGGGATTATACCTACGTTCAAGATACGGTTGCTGCATATGACTGCATATTCAAATATTCGAAACCAATCCCGAAACCAATAAACTTCGGAACAGGAAAAGAAGTATCAATTATGGAAGTTGCGAATAAAATAATAAAATATGCTGGTAAGGAGAAAACACTAAAACCAGTATTTGTAGACAAAAGACCCGGAGAAGTTGACAGGCTAATAGCAGATGCCTCATATGCTAAAAAACTGCTTGGATGGGAGCCCAAATACAGCTTTGACAAAGGGCTTGAGTCGCTTATGAACTGGTACAAGAATTATAGATTTGAGCAATGGACAAAGGCGGGTTGATCAAATGCCAAATAGTAAACAGAATTATTTGCCTTTTGCAAGGCCTTACATAGAAAAAGAAGAAATAGATGGAGTTGTAGATTCGCTGAAAAGCGGATGGATTACCATGGGTCCAAAAACCCATCAGTTTGAGGAACTTATTGCAAAGTATGTTGGCTCAAAGCATGTTGTTTGCGTGAATTCCGCAACTGCTGCAATGCATTTATGCTTGATCGCATTAGGGATAGGAAAAGGTGATGAGGTAATAATTCCATCCTATACTTTTGCAGCTACTGGTGAAGTAGTAATAAATGTTGGAGCAAAACCAGTTCTTGTTGATGTTCAGAAAGATACATTCTGTATAGACCCTAAAAAAATCGAACAAGCGATTACAAAAAGGACAAAGGCAATAATTCCTGTTCATTTTGGCGGCCAATCCTGCGACATTGATGAGATAACCAAAATTGCAAAAAAACATAAGCTCATTGTAATAGAAGACGCTGCACATGCCATTGGAACATCTTACAAAAGGAAAAAGATAGGAACATTCAGCAAAGCCACATGCTTCAGCTTCTACGCTACAAAGAACATAACAACAGGAGAGGGAGGCGCAGTTGCAACATCCGATAAGAAATTAGCCAACAAGTTAAAAGTACTAAGACTTCATGGAATAAGCAAAGATGCGTGGAAAAGATATACCAAAAGCGGCAGCTGGTATTACGAAATAGAGGAATCAGGATGGAAGTACAATCCTACTGATTTGGAAGCAGCGCTAGGAATAGCTCAAATGGGTAAAATTGACAAACTTATGAATCTAAGAAAAAAATATGCCAAAATGTACGATAAGGAATTCAGCAAAATCAAAGGGCTTCGAATACCTACAAGAAAATCAGACAGAGACAATGCCTACCATCTTTACCCGCTTATTTTGGAAAATTACGATAGATCAAAATTCATAGACGAGATGAGCGAACGAGGTATAGGATGCAGCGTGCACTTCATACCTTTGCATATGCATCCATTCTACAAAAGAACTTTTGGATTCAAACCAAATGATCTTCCAGTTACAAAATGGCTTTACGAGCATGAAGTATCATTGCCGCTTTTCCCAAAAATGAGCGAATCTGATGTAAACAGAGTAATAAAGGCAGTTAAAGAAATCTTAAATGAGTGATTTTACATACTGCACTGATTTCAGTATTGGGGAATAGTCTTTTATGTAAAACTTTTTTTCAATTATTTCTCCACCGAAGCCTAGTTTGAATTTCGCTATGCTGGATCCAAATTCGGATTTACCATTCCCTATTGAAGAGAAACTGAATTGCCTGTAGTTTTTGTCTTTTGCGTATTCTATCGCTTTGTAGTGAAGATATCTTGATGAATAACTGAGATATTGGCGGTTTATTTCGCTGTTTGGCTCCATAGAGCAGCTAAATAGCAACCATATCAGATCATCTTCAACAAGATAGTAGTGCGCAGATATTAGCTTTCCTTTGTAATGTGCAGTGAACAGGAAATGTTTCTGCATTTCAAGGTTTTCTTTTGTCATTTTGGGCAATTTCAGTTTTTTCCTTTTTATGAATTGGTTGAATAATTTGAGAAATTCATCATAATCTGAGTTTACTTTGAATTGGATCCCCTCCTTTTCTGCACGCCTTATCTCATTTCTTGTAGTGTCGTTGAAACCCTTTCGTATTTTCTCAATGGGTTGGGTTAGGTCGATTATGTTTGCATATGAGGTATATTTTTTGAATCCTGCAAATTCTCCGTCCTTTTTACAGCAGTAGAACATTGTTCTGTCAAAGCCTTTGGTATCTACCGGCTGTTGTGCAAACCAGATTTGGCAAATTTTAAAACCATATATTCTGTTTTTTATAGCAAACATCAAATCAGCACATTAAGAGAAATAATCCAATATATCTTGATGCACATCATAAATAGAAGCTTTTCCTTTAATCAGAGAAACATTTCTTTTGCCTATCCAGCCGAATATCCCGTTAATTGAGTGATCGCCGCTTCTATACGGTTCTGGCTTCATGAATATTCCTTGAGTTGAAAGGTACGAGAAATCAACAAGATAATTGTCCCTGAGCTGGAAGAGTATATCTGGTGCTATGAATTTGCTTGCCCCTTCATAATATTTACTGCCGTCAATTATGTCTATAATTAATTTGTTCTTGTTAGGATCTTTTATCATGCTTAATTTGTTCATTAGTTCTTTCTTGAGAAGTTTTGTCTCTTTTTTGTTTGTTCCCGGATTTGCAAATCTATCGTCGTTGATCCAGATCATTCCGCAAGGACCATACGAAACAGCGGCAAATGCCTTTGTTTTCTGCATTTCGAAATCGCTTTCCTGTATCTTTATGTGATTAGCATCTTGCGACTCTTCCAAACTCTCGTCTATCATTTTTTCAGCTGCCTTTTTCAGGAAAGATGGCATATTGTTGTATATTGCCCTACGTATTTTGAGTTTCATTACTTTCTCGCTCACATATTTTTTGGCTGATGTTAGAGAACTTTTTCCTGATTTTTTACCATCAGGTTTTACCATTGCGTAATTATTATCTATCAACCACGTATTAACAAGGAATTTGTTTTTTATTGGTTGGGCACCATGGTCCGAAAGGATCATTATGCTTGAATTTTCCTCATCTTTTGAGTATTCAATTACCCACTCTATGAAATTCGAAACAGATTTGTAAATAGGAGCAGTATACTTTTCCCAATCCTTTCTATTGAGCGCGTAGTGCGCTATCCTATCCGTTTCTGTGAAGCACACGAATACCAAATCATAATCTTTCCTTTTTATGAGATATTTTGCATATTCTGATCTTGATTCTATGCTTTTTACATAGAGTTCTGTTCCTTCTGCCAAGGGAAGCGTTTTCTTGTCCAGATCTACACCAATATCCGGTTCACCATCAAATCCGAACCTTTTTGCTATTTCCTCTAATTCCTTTGAGGAATATTTTGGCGGCAGCGGCCATCCGGTTATTAAATCAACATTCTTTGAATTGCTTCTCTGCAATACTATTGGCGGAGTTATAACAAGGCTTTTCTTTCCTTTTTTTGCCAATACCTCCCAGAATGGATTATGCTCTTCTGTGTCATAATACAAAAGCTGTCTTGTATAATTCTTGTCTATGTGAAGGAAATCCATCATCTGGTGCTCATTTGGTTTTTTTCCGGTATATATGCTGGGCCATGCTGCTGATGTAACAGGAGGTATTGTCGATTTCATTTCCTTAACAGCATTGGCTTTCATGAAATATTCGAAGCCCTTCATGTTGTATTTTTTGTAGAGTTTTGAGATTATCCAGAGCGGCGCCGAGTCTATTCCGATTATATAAATTTTTTTCCTGGATTTTATTTAAGCACCAATGAATAGCATTTAGCTATAATCTTCTGGCATTTATAAAGCCAATGACCATGAAGCTGCTTGTTACGAAGTTGTATTTCTTCAATGGTTTTGTGTATTCAACTTTGAATCCTGCTTCCTTTAGTCTTTCCAGAAGATTGGCATATCCGTAATGGTATTCTATCTGTATATACGAGAATCTTCTGAGTATGTTCGAATCTGTTTTTAGTATTATGTCGTATTCGCAGCCTTCGCAGTCTACTTTCAGCGATCCGTTTCTTATATCGTATTTCTTTACTATTTCGTTAAGGCTCATTATATTTATCCCTTTTGTGCTTTTTCCTTTTGATTGAACTCTGTTGAAATTAGTATCAGACTCATTCAACTGCGCTTTGCTTGTCTCGCTGCCGCATCCGGCATTTATCAGAGTTATTTTCTTGTTTAGCTTGTTTGTCTGTATGTTCTTCAAACCTATATTGTAGAAATACGGATATGGTTCTAGTGCGTAAACGTGCCTTGCACCGTTCATTGCATAGTATATGGAGGTATCGGCAACATACGCGCCCACATCAACAACATCTTTGTTCTTTACATTTATTCTTCCGCTTTCCTCATTGATGAACTCGTCGCGGATCATTCCAACAGTTTCAAGCATGCGCTTCCTTGAATTGTAGTAGAATTTCAAATTCTTTCTCTTGTAATTAAAGGAGAGAAACCCGTTCTTCGATCCGTTGCTCGTTATGTTGCTTACTTTTGTACCATTTACAATTACCGATGAGCTGCTTTGGAACTGCGATGCGATTTTCCGGTTCTTCATTATGTTGGATAGATCACCAGCATGTACAAATGGCATGAATACGTTGCTGAGCGCATCCTCAGTGCTAGATATGTTTTTTGGCATAGTAGGATTTCGAAAACACATATAAAATACTTTCCAATTTATTCGTCATACTTAAATGTTTTTTCATCCCATCTTCAAACATGAGCCTAGCCAGTTTCATCATTTCAATAATAGTAGATACTTCTTTTTCCTGGGTTAGGATGCTCATTGCGCTCTTCATTTCAATCATAATAAGCCTTTTTGTGGGCATATACGCAGCGACATCAAAAGGTGCCGAGAAAATAATAATACCGATACTTGACATATTCCAGACACTTCCGATCCTTGCATTTTTCCCATTCGTGATACTGGTTGTTGTGGCTACGCTTCCTGGATACATAGGCATAAACGCAGCAGTTATTTTCCTCATTGTGACAAGCATGATCTGGAACATAACATTTGGCGTTTATGAATCGATAAAAACAATACCTAATGAATTCTTCGAGCTTGGAAAAATATTCAATCAAACACCTATTCAAAGATTTACCAAGATATTAATACCTGCAAGCATGCCAAGAGTTGTTGAGCAGTCAATTCTATCCTGGTCGATAGGACTGTTCTACCTGGTTACTAGCGAAATTTTTTCCACTGGCAATTCGGCATATACAGTAAAATACGGGATTGGTGTTGCTTTGACAAACCTCGCCTTTTCCGGGAACTTTTTTGAGTATTTTGTTGGCATAGGCGTTTTCATCTGCTTTGTAATAGCAACAAGATTGCTACTTTTCGGGTATCTGAAAAGGAAGTTCACACGACATACGTTACAGGAGAGACATACGGCAGATGAATCGAACAAATCTTACATCTCAAAAGCGTTAAACAGGATAAGCCCATTCAACAAGGTTCATCTTGATGTGATAAACAAGAACATAATAAGCATAAGGAACAGGTTCATAAAACCGGTTAATGTAATTAACAAAAAGGCCATGAAAAAGCCCGAGAAACCAAAAACCAAATTTGATTGGACGCGCTACAGGAATCTTGTTTATACAGCAATTGCTTTGCTGGTAATATATGTGCTCTACAATTACAGAGCCTATGCAGCTACCTATGCCTCCTATGAGTACCAGATACTTATAGCACTTGGAGCCACTTTGGCAAGGATATGGTTTGCATTTCTTGTCATATTCGCAATTTCACTTCCACTGGGAGTTTACCTTGTATTCATTTCCAAGAAGAGCGACTTTTATCTTCTCTTTTTCCAGATTATTGCATCAATACCTGCCACTATACTTCTCCCTGCCATAGTCGTAAGCCTCAAAAATGCACCATACCACAACGAGCTTGTGGCATTTGTTGTCTTTTTCCTTAGCGGCATATGGTACATGGTATTCAGCATAATGTCCAACAAGAATACAATATCACCTTCGGTTTACGAAGTGAAGAGCATATTCGGAGTAAAGGGCAGGAAGGCCTGGAAGGATATTTACATAAAAGCTATTCTCCCTGGAGTTATAACTGGAGCCATAACCGCAATAGCTGCAGAATGGAATGCAAGCATTGTGGCGGAAAGGTTTACCACAAACGCCATTGGAAACGGAAACGTTATAACTTCGGTCAATGTCGGACTTGGAAAGCTTCTTGATGTTGCACTTGCAAACGGTAATCTCCCATTGATGATATTAGGTTTAATAAATCTAACAATTGTTATAATACTTGTAAATAAGTTCTTCTGGAAAAAGATGTACAACAAGGTGCTTACGCCCTATAGATGATCGAATGGATGTTATCAAGGTTCAAAACATAAGCTATGCGATAGATGACATAGACATAATGAGCGAGATATCCTTCTCTGCAAAGAAGAACGAGTTCATATCCATAATAGGACCATCGGGTTGCGGCAAGAGCACGTTGCTTAGAATAATAGTCGGCATACTTGCACCAAAAAGCGGAAAGGTTTTTTATATGAACAGAGAGGTTACCTCTCCTAGAAAGGAAATCTCATTTGTCTTCCAGGACTTCGGGCTTCTTCCTTGGCTCACGAACATTGAGAATGTAAAAATGGGGCTTTCATATTTTGATATATCAAACGAGGAAAAGGAGAAAACGGCAAAGGAATTGCTTACTAGATTCGGGCTTGACGGGTTTGAGTACTCTTACCCTAATGTCCTTAGCGGAGGAATGAAGCAAAGAGTGGGAATCGCACGCGCGATTGCATCAGAGCCTTTTGTATTGCTTATGGACGAACCATTCAGTGCATTGGATGAGCTTACCGCAAATACGCTAAGATCAGATATACTCAACATGCTCAAGAACACAGAGATACCTGTTAATTCCGTAATATTGGTAACGCACAACGTCGAAGAAGCGGTTGAATTGTCGAACAAGGTCGTTGTGCTTTCTAACAAGCCTTCCCGCGTCAAGGAAATTGTTGAAATAGATATGGATTATCCAAGAAACAAAAGAAGCAAGAAGTTCTCGGACAAAGTAGATTATATATACAAAGTGCTTACTGGCTAGCTTCCACCGACCACATATCCGAGCTGTTATTATAGACAAGCAGCTTGTTCTCAACGCCCCATTTCAACAGCAAATTCTTCAATAATTCTATATCGGTAATCTGGTCGCTGTTGAAGAATATTCCTTTATTGTACAGCATATTCTCCAGTTCCTTGGTGCTCAGTTCCTTCTTTCTTTTAAGAAGCGCAATTGCGCTCTTGAATGGCTCAACTTTCGTGAGCGCCTTTGAGAATACCTCCCTTTTGTTGTGGGTTGCAAGCTCTATGCCCTTTTTCGTAAGCTTGACAATTCCGTTCTTTACTGTGCACATCTTCAATAATACGCAAGTATCTATCAACGGGAATAGTGAGTCTATTTCATCGTTTGTGATTTCCGCAAGCTTCGAAACTTCTATGGAGTTCTTGTTCTCCTTTATTATGTCTATTATGCCGCGTATCTGGCTTACTCCAGTATTCAAAGGAAAGAGCTTCATGCAATTCTCTAGTATTACTCAAACAAGACTTTTAAAGCTTTATATGCCATTTTGCTCCAACATTAGAAGGAATCCAATGGGAAAAGAGGAATGGAAAACTTTAAATTGTGCGCTTGCCATAGAGTAGGGAGGCCAGTTAATGATACCAAAGCAACTGAAGGGCCAGAATGCCATAGAATACCTAGTGACGCACGGCTGGTCCATACTAATAATTGCAATCGCCCTTGCAGGGCTTTTCTATTTTGGTGTATTAAACGCAAAAACATTCACGCCCAGAGCTCCACCAGGAGAATGCTCCGTTTATAGGGCAGCAGGAATTGGCTCTGTGCAGGGGATCAACCTTGCTGGTGTATGCGATGGGGAATTGCCCGAATTTGTAAGCAGATTCACCTACTATGGACCTTTCGTAGAATTCGGAGGATCTAACATAACAGTTCCTAGGGTTAACTTCATGCCGTTGATAACTAACTCAAACGGCAGAAAAATAACAATGACAGGATGGGCCTACACAAACATCCAGGAAAGCACCCAGACAACATTTGCCTACGGGAATTTCACCTATGGAGGGCCTCCGTTCAATGCGATATATTTCGACCTTAATGAATCAGGATACTGCAACACTGGATTTTTCGTAACCTTGTACAACACATATACCTGCGTTACGGACAGAACGGCGCCGACCTATGCCTGGGAGTTCCTTGCAATGGAATATAATGGAACAAATGTCATAGGCTATGCAGTCATCAACAGCAACACTTACATTTCAAATGCTGTGGCAAGCCCGTTCTTTATACAGCCGCATAGCGAAGTGCTCATAAGCACTCCATGGAACGGATTAATAGTTAATGTGCAGCTTTACAACACTTCGCTCAGTGCCAATAGCCTTCATTCACTATACACGGAAGGATTGGCAGGAGCTCCCATAAATCTGCAGAACCTGGTTGGCTGGTGGCCGCTCAACGGCAATTTAAATGATTACAGCGGCAACAACAACAATGCCTATGCCTACAATTCAGCTGATCTTTCAGGAGCCTATACCAACAATTACACGCAGCCCTGATTTACCAGGGAACGCTTTTTAGATGAAGCTTGTTCGCACCCATATTGGTAAGGAGGTGCGCTATGCCCGTGAGCACAAGCAGGAATAGCAATCCATATGCATTTGGCAGATTTCCAAGAGGAAGCGCAAACAGCAAAGCAAATGCAAAGAAGCCATATTGGTCCATTACAGGGAAGCTTGACCCGCTCTTGAAATTCATTCTTCTCTTTATGAAGCTGCCAATAAGATCGCCTACGTTTGCACCAACTGCAAGTAATATCGAAATAGCAAGCATGTAATGCAGAAAGGGATACTCGATAAGACCTACAATAACTCCAACAATTAAACTGGAGAGAGTTCCTCTTATCGTTTTGTTGTTGCCGAATATTCTTTTTCCTTTTATCTTCTTGCCAAGGTCAAGCGGCTTTCCTCCTCCAAAAAGCACTGGAGCTCCGTTAGCTGCGTAGGCAGGAAATATGTAGATTATAGGATAAAGAAAATACATGTATAGAAAATTGAAGTACAATAAATTACCTCACAAATCTGCCTTCGGCCATTCTCCTTGAGCCTCCTCCCCTGAATGTGAGCTTTGATTGCTTGGAGTGCTCTTCGATGAATTCAACAGCACTTACATTTGACTCGCTGCCAGCCAATGCAATGACGTAGTTGTCCTTGTTGGTGAGTATTATCGCGATGTGCTTGTTCTTTTCAATTACATTTGTCGCAATTTTTCTTAATGTCGCTTTGTCATAATCCAATTCTTTAATTATTTTTGGATTTTTCTCTTTTGATAAGTCATCTGCAATGTAATCGCTTAGCTTTTCCTCTACCTTTTCATAGCGCTCCTTGTAGAGTTTCAATTCTTCCAATTTTGCAGAAAGCCCAGTATTGAGTTTGTCTTTATCGATTCCTGCAAGCTTTGCAAGAGCATCAATATTGTTGAAAACGCTTGAAATATGCTCTTCGCTTGAAG